>TARA_R110002049_G_scaffold29972_2_pt1 | contig 134867 bp, 140 predicted proteins | sample TARA_R110002049 | Tara Oceans TARA_R110002049 (sample SAMEA4396941) | marine metagenome | biome: Polar Biome; feature: [SRF] surface water layer (ENVO:00010504); material: water (ENVO:00002006), including particulate matter (ENVO:01000060) such as... | depth 5 m | reverse complement strand
CCGCCGGGGCGCTGCCCCGGACCCCGAGGGTATTTAAGACCCGAAAAAGCAAAGGCTAGAACCGGGTTCCGTGGTACGCTTACATGTTAGGATAGTTCGGCCCGTCGCCACCCTGCGGTGTGGTCCAGACGATGTTCTGTGCCGGGTCCTTGATGTCGCAGGTCTTGCAATGCACGCAGTTCTGGAAATTGATGACGAAACGCGGCTCTTTGCCTGCCTCCTCGACAAATTCGTAAACGCCTGCGGGACAATAGCGGGCCGATGGGCCTGCGTAGGTGGGCAGGTTGAAATTCACCGGCACCGATGGGTCCTTGAGCTTCAGGTGAGCAGGCTGGCTTTCTTCGTGGTTGGTGAAAGAGAAAGCCACGTTGGTCAGCCGGTCAAAGCTAAGTTTGCCGTCGGGTTTTGGATAGGCAATCTTTTTGTGTTTGGCGGCAGGTTCGGTGGCTTCGGCATCGGATTTGCCATGTTTCAATGTGCCCAGTAGCGAAAATCCGAAGGTGTTCGTCCACATGTCAAAGCCGCCGATCGTCAGCCCGCCCAGCAGGCCAAAACGCCCATTCAACGGCGCGACATTGCGCACTTTTTTAAGGTCTTTGCCTACCGGACCGCTGCGCAATGTTGCGTCATAGTCATCCAACACGTCGCCGCTGCGATCGTCCTTGATCGCGAGATGGGCCGCTTCGGCGGCAGCCATGCCCGACAGCATCGCATTGTGGTTGCCCTTGATGCGCGGCAGGTTCACCAAGCCAGCCGAGCAGCCCAGCAATGCACCCCCCGGAAAGGCCGATTTCGGGATCGACTGCAGACCGCCCTTGGTGACAGCGCGCGCCCCGTAAGCCACCCGTTTGCCCCCCTCGAGCAGTTTGGCGACCATAGGATGGTGCTTGAAGCGCTGGAATTCCATATAGGGGTACAGATGCGGGTTTTTATAGTTCAGATCGACGATCATCCCGACATATACCTGATTGTTATCAAGATGATAAATGAATGTGCCGCCCGTGTTTTTTGTGCCCAGCGGCCAACCCATCGTGTGGGTCACTTCGCCCTCGTTGTGCTTGTCGGGGTCGATTTCCCAAATTTCCTTCATCCCAAGGCCAAATTTGGGCACATCACATTCAGCGTCCAAGCCGTATTTCGCAATCACCTGTTTTGACAGGCTGCCGCGCACCCCTTCGGACAGGAACACATACTTGCCGTGCAGCTCCATGCCCGGTTCATAGTTCGGACCCGGGGTGCCATCGCCTTGCAGGCCCATTTCGCCCGCAACCACCCCTTTGACCTCGCCGCCCGCGCCAAACACCAATTCAGAGCAGGCCATACCGGGAAAAATCTCGACGCCCAACGCTTCGGCCTGATCGGCCATCCAGCGGCAGACATTGCCCATGCTGACAATATAATTGCCGTGGTTATTCATCAGCGGGGGCATGATGAAATTGGGCAGGCGCATCTTGCCTGCCTCACCCAGCACAAAGAAGTTGTCTTCCTTGACCGGCACATTCAGCGGGGCACCTTTTTCTTTCCAATCCGGAATCAAAGCGTTCAGCCCACAAGGATCAAGGACCGCGCCCGACAGGATATGCGCCCCCACTTCCGATCCCTTTTCCAGCACCACGACATTGCAGTCGGCATCCAATTGCTTGAGCCGGATCGCGGCAGACAGGCCCGCAGGACCGGCCCCGACGATTACCACGTCATATTCCATTGCTTCGCGTTCAATCTCGGCCATTGTGGCGCTCCCTCACCGGTAATTTGCTTTGAATTGGGCTAAACCACTGCTGCGCGCATTGCAATCGCGACCCTGCGTTTATTGCGCAGCAGGGGCGGTTTGCGACATTAGTTTGCGCGTGCCTTTGGCACGACACTTTGCGCGCGCCTTCGGCACGACACTTTGCGCGCGCCTTCGGCACGACACTCCGCGCGCGCCTTCGGCACGACACTCCGCGCGCCTTCGGCACGACACTCTTCACGACACCGGGCTATCGCCCATCAGATAGCGCGGCCCCGGCCCGTTTTCCGCGGCTTGGTCCACGGGGTTGTACAAAGCACAGACCTCAAGGCTAAGGCAGCCGCAGCCGATGCAGCCGTCCAGATTGTCGCGCAGTTTGACCAGTGTGGAAATACGCGCATCCAGGGCGGCACGAAAGCCTTCGGAAATGCGCGCCCAATCGGATTTGGTCGGCGTGCGCCCCCCGGGCAACAGATCAAGTTCAGCCTTGATCTGGGGTAAGGTAAAACCGAATTGCTGCGCAATCATGACAAAGCTGAGCCTGCGCAGGTCAGCGCGTTCAAACCGCCGCTGGCCGCCGGAATTGCGCCAGGGTTTGATTAGCCCCTGCCGTTCGTAATACCGGATCGCAGAGACCGCGAGACCGGTCCGCTGCGCCAAGGCCCCGATCGACAACCCTTCGTTTACCGCCATATTTGATCTCGCTTAATACCTTGACCTAAAGTTAGGTTTAGCAATTACACCTAGTCGGATCAATGGTTTCAAAAAGGAAAATTCGATGTCCGCATTGCTTGAGCACGCAAACTTCACTGTCTCTGACCCGGCGGCGACGGCCCTATGGATGCGCGACGTCTTTGGCTGGCACATCCGTTGGGAAGGTGACGCGATCGCGGGCGGGCATACCAAACATGTAGGAACGGAAACGCAGTACGTGGCGCTTTATTCCCCCGGCAGCCCCACTGCGGCGCAGGCCAGCAGCTATCACACCATAGGCGGGTTGAACCATATTGCGCTTGTCGTCGACAATCTGGAAGAAACCGAGGCGGCGGTAAAGGCGCAGGGGTTCACAACCGGCAACCACGCGGATTACGAACCGGGTCGACGGTTCTATTTCAACGATGACGATGGCATCGAATTCGAGGTCGTCACCTACGATTGACGGCACTGCCCCGCCGATCTCCCGCCCATCCCCCCTTGCAATTGCGCGCCAGTTTGGGTCAGGTAACGGACCAGTTGAATTTGCAATCGGCCGCCCCCCGGCTCACTACCGGGTGCGGCCCTCATTACGTAGGCATACCGCCATGGAAAAGATCCCGATGACCCGCAACGGCCACACCGCATTGGAGGTGGAGCTGAAGCATCTGAAATCCGTGGAACGCCCCGCCATCATCAAAGCCATCGCAGAGGCCCGCGAACATGGTGACCTGTCGGAGAATGCCGAGTATCATTCTGCCAAGGAAAAGCAGTCGTTCATCGAAGGCCGGATCAAAGAGCTGGAAGGCGTAATTTCGCTGGCCGATGTGATTGACCCGTCAAAAATGTCCGGCACAATCAAATTTGGTGCCAAGGTGACCTTGGTCGACGAGGACACCGACGAAGAAAAGACCTATCAAATCGTTGGCGAATACGAGGCGAATATCGAACAGGGGCTTTTGAACATCAAATCCCCCATCGCCCGCGCGCTGATTGGCAAGGACGAAGGTGATTCCGTCGAAGTGCGCACACCAGGGGGCAGTAAATCCTATGAGGTTGTCAAAATCGTCTACGCGTGACGGGGTCCGCTGACATGGCCGACACACCCGTTGCATCTGTCTCTGATCCACGCCTTGATGCGGGCAGGAAACGCACGTCGGCTGGCGGCAGCGCACGGCCCACGCCGCTGGGCATCTATGACCGCCCCAAAGCCGACGGCATTTCCGAGATCGAAATCATCGCCATCACGCTGAGCGCGGTCTGGCTGCTGGGGTCCGCGGTCTATTTTCTGGCGCTGGCGCCCGCCACGCCCGAGGGCGAGGACAGCACCGGGGGCCTGCGGTTCCTGATGACGATGCTGGCGGTCTTCATGCCCGTCGCGATGATCTGGGTTGCGGCCACTGCCGCAAAGGCCAGCCGCGTGATGCGCGAGGAAAGCCAGCGTTTGCAGGCCGCCATCGACGCCATCCGCCACGCCTATATCGCGCAGCAGCAGGGCCACAACCTGCAGGGCGATTCGAGTGTGGCGCGCAAGCTGGATGAAATCGCAGCTGCCGCGCGCAAGACTGAGACAGCGCTTGCCACTTTTCAAAGCCGCCGCGAAGAAAGTGCGCGCAACCCCGTCAAACCAGCGCTTGCCCCGCCAGAGGACCAGCCGGTGCTGGCGCTTGGTACCCAAGCGAGCGACATGGCCCCGCCCCTGTCGACCGATGATTTCATCCGCGCCCTGAACTTTCCCGAAACAGCCGAGGACGAAGTCGGATTTGCCTCGCTGCGCCGCGCGCTCAAGGACCGTGCTGCGGCACAGCTGATTCAGGCCGCACAGGATGTGCTGACCCTGCTGAGTCAGGACGGTATCTATATGGACGACCTGCGCCCCGACCGCGCCCGTCCCGAAGTCTGGCGGCAGTTTGCCAATGGGGCCAGGGGCCGCACAATCGCGCCGCTCGGCGGGATACGCGATCGGTCGTCCCTGGCGCTGAGCAATGCGCGGATGCGGCAGGACCCGATTTTTCGCGACGCCGCGCATCATTTCCTGCGCCGTTTCGACCGGACCTTTGCCGAGTTCGAAAAGGCGGCCTCGGACGGAGAAATCTCGGCGTTGGCGGACACACGCACCGCGCGCGCCTTTATGCTGCTGGGGCGCTGTGCCGGGACCTTTGATTAAACCCGCTTTGCGGTCTCTGGGGGGACGCTGTCCCCCAAACCCCCTGAGGGTATTTTTGACCCGGAAAAAACAGGATGGAAAAAGGGGCTTTACCTCACCCATGGTTCAGCCCGCAGGATAAGTGTCAAAGCTGATATGCGGAGACACGCTATGCCCCTTTCGACCATCGCCACAGGTATCAGTGGCATCTTTGAAACCCACCTGCCAGTGCGCGATCTGGCAACGTCGGCCGCCTTTTACCGCGATCGCATTGGGCTGACGCTTGCCACCGAAATCCCGGCACGCAACATCGCGTTTTTCTGGGTCGGCGCGCCCGAAGCCGGGATGCTGGGCCTGTGGGGTGGCAGCAGCGCCCCACTGAACATGACGTTGCATTTCGCCTTTCGCGCCAGCCATGAGGCCCTGCTGTCGGCCTGCGCGGCACTGACCAAAGTCGGCATCACGCCGCTGGGTTTTAACGGGGAACCTGTAACCGAGCCGGTAGTCCTGGGCTGGATGCCTGCCCTGTCGGTCTATTTCAAAGACCCCGACGGCCATTCGATCGAGATGCTGCACTTGCTGCCCGATGCAGCGGATGCCGTTTTTGGCACCGGCCCCTTGTCGGCCTGGCAGTCGCGGGCCGATCAGGCCCCAAAACTGCCGTAGGGCAGGAACCGGACGGTGTCACCGGGGCGGATGTCGCGGGCATCTTCGGGCAATTCCACCAGCCCCTCGGCCCAGGCAAGCCCACTGATACGGCCAGACCCTTCGGAGGCAAAGACCTCGGCCTGCCCGTCGCGGATGCGGGCGCGCAGGTATTCGCGGCGGCCGGGTTTTTTGCGTTTCTCGAAGGCCGCAGGCACGTCGAAACCTTGGGCCTGCTGCCAGCCGAGGCCAGCCAACAGACCCAGGGCGGGCCGCGCAAATATCAAGGTGCAGACCATCGCCGCCACCGGGTTTCCGGGCAGGCCAAAGACCGGCACGCCGTCCCAAAGGCCCAAGGCCAGCGGTCGCCCCGGCTTTACCGCGATGCGCCAAAGCTGCATCGCGCCTGCCTCCGTCAGCAGGGCCGACACATGGTCTTCGTCACCCGCCGAGGCGCCGCCGCTGGTCAAAATCACATCGACGTCTTGTGCTGCCTGATCCAGCCGTACGCGCAGGGCCGCGCGGTCATCGGCGACGCGCCCCAGATCGACAGGGTGGTGGCCGAACTGTGCGATCAGGCCCAGCAGCATCGGGCGGTTGGCGTCGAAAATCTGACCGTCACGGGCGTCATCGCCCATCTCGACCAGTTCGTCGCCGGTGGAAATGACACCCACCTTCAAGGGCTTGCGCAGTGCCAGCGCCGCGACACCGCTTGCGGCCAGCAACGCGATTTCCGCAGGCCCAATGCGCGTGCCGGCGGCAAGCACGATCTGGTCTGCGCGCACATCCTCGCCGGCCTTGCGCGTATTGGCCCCCTGTTTTACTGCCCCGTCAAAGCGCAGGGTGCCATCCACCACCGTCACGTCCTCTTGCAGGATCACCGTGTCGACACCACGCGGCAACGCCGCGCCGGTCAGCACGCGTATCGCATGGCCGCCGGGCACCGCGCCGGGGGCATCGCCTGCGGCAGCCCGGCCCGAGACCAGCGGCAGCATATGGGCCCCCGGCCCGCGCGCCCCGGCAAAGCCATAGCCATCCACGGCCGTGTTTGGCAGCGGTGGATTGGCGCGCGTGGCATGCACATCAGCCGCGCAAACCCGGCCAAGTGCCTGGGCGACCGCAACCGTTTCGACTTTGGTGACCACATGCAGACGGTCCCGCAACAGGGCCAACGCCTCGTCCACCGGGGTCCAGTGGACGCCGGGTGGCAGCGCAAAACAATCGTTGCGCAGGGGCGGCACCGCATCGGGCGCGCCCCTTTGCAGGCCAACCTTGCGCAGGATAAAATCCGCCACCGCTGCGGTATCGTCCAGATCAAAAACCGGGCGGTCCAGCGTCAGCGGCACGTCACTGGCCACGGCTAGGATCGTGGGATCATCCGGCGCGATCAATGGGTTACCAGCAGCAGCACGATGGGCCTCAACCTTGGGATGGCGGTCGCGCTTATAGCCTTCGACCAGCACCAGATCGACGGGGGTCAGCCGCGCCAAAAGTGTCTCCAGCGGCGGCCCGTCGGCATCGCGCAGTTCCTGCATCAACGCGACGCGCGCGCGCGAGGCCAGCATCACCTCGCGCGCGCCGGCGATGCGGTGGCGGTGACTGTCCTTGCCGGGGTGATCAACGTCAAAGCTGTGGTGGGCGTGTTTCACCGTCGAGACGGAAAACCCCCGCGCCGTTATTTCGGCGACCAACCGTTCCATCAGGCCAGTCTTGCCCGCGTTTTTCCATCCGGTAACGCCAAAAATCCTCATAACATCGCCTCGGCCCGTGCCAGATCTTCGGGTGTGTTGACGTTAAAGAATGCGTCGTCGTCGGGGAACATCGCCAACCGCCCGTCGTGGCGATCTGTCCACATCACCACCTTGCGCAACCCGCCTGACAGCGCCGCGCGCAGGTCGTGGCGCAAGGCCACGGGCCAGAGACCAAAGGTCGGGTGTCGTGCTGTGCCGCGCTGCGCATCAGGGGTTGCGGCCAAGGCCAAAGGATGTGCCATACCATCGGCGGCGAGCAAGAGGCGCGGCACCAGATCGCAGGGGAAAAACGGCGTGTCCGCCGCCGCCGTCACGATCGTATCGGCGCCTTGCTCTGCCGCCCAGTCCAGACCCGCCAGCACCCCGGCCAGAGGCCCGGCAAATCCCGCTATACTGTCGGCGAGCACCGGCAGACCAAGTCCGGCAAACCGCGTCGCATCACCATTGGCGTTCAGCGCGATCTGCGCCACCTGCGGGTCAAGCCGGTCGAGCACTGAGGACAGCAGCGTGCCCTGCCCCAGCGGCAACAGCCCCTTGTCACCGCCACCCATCCGGGTGGCCTGCCCCCCGGCCAAGATCACTCCAAGTGGTTGTTTCATGTGGTTTTCTCACTGCCCTTTCGCCCAGATTTGCGCGGCTCATCCGCCACCGCATCTGGATCGGCATCGCGGATTAGCCGGTCTTCTCCCGCGAGGCAGATAAACCGCTGGCCGCGCATCCGGCCAATCAGGGTCAGCCCGACCTGCTGGGCAATTTCCACGCCCCAAGCGGTAAAGCCCGAACGGGACGCCAACACCGGGATGCCCATCATCGCCGTCTTGATCACCATTTCTGAGGTCAGCCGCCCGGTGGTATAGAGTATCTTGTCGTCGGCCGCCACGCGCTCAGAGAGCATCCAGCCCGCGATCTTGTCGACCGCATTGTGGCGCCCCACGTCCTCCATATAGACCAGCGGCCTGTCGCCCTGACATAACACCGTGCCGTGGATCGCCCCCGCCTCAAGATAGAGGCTCGGGGTGCGGTTGATCTTGGCCGCCAACGCATAAAGCCAGGACGTGCGCACCGGTGTGGCAGGCAGGGTGACCCCAGCCAGCCCCTCCATCATGTCGCCGAAAACCGTGCCCACGGCGCAGCCGCTGGTGCGGGTCTTGCGGCGCATCTTGTCTTCATAGTCCGTGGCCCGCGACGTACGTACAACCACCGTCTCCAGCTCTTCGTCATAGTCGACGCCGGTGATATCCTCATCGTCCCGCAACATGCCCTGGTTGCGCAAGAAACCCAGCGCCAGATAGGCCGGGTAATCGCCGATCGTCATGGCCGTCACGATTTCCTGACGGTTGAGAAAGATCGTCAGCGGGCGTTCTTCGACCACGCTGATGTCGGCCACGGCACCGGTGTGATCAACGCCGCGCACTGCACGCGTCAACCGCGCGGCACCCGGATCAGGTGCGATCAGATAGTCGGTCAGATTGCTGTCGCGGGCCAATTGTATCCCCCCGTGGTTAACGCTAAGTCTTGCCAAGATAATCTAAGGGCATCCCATGGCCATCACCACCACGAAATCCGCATATCGCAAGGGCGTTGCCGACGGGGCACCGTTTATTCTGGTGATCATACCCTTTGCCTCGCTTTTTGGCCTGTTGGCAACCGAGGCGGGGTTGAGCGTGATTGAGGCGCTTACCTTTTCGGTCGCGGTCATCGCCGGGGCGGCGCAGTTTACCGCGCTGCAACTGATGCAGGAAAATGCCCCCACCGCAATTGTGCTGGCATCCGCCTTGGCGGTGAACCTGCGCATGGCGATGTATTCCGCGTCGCTGACCCCCTGGATCGGCGCGGCGCCGTTATGGCAACGCGCCCTGGCGGCCTATCTGACGGTGGACCAGTCTTATGTCGTGGCGATGGCGCAGTATGAACGTGACCCGCAGATGACAGTGCCGCAGCGCACTGCCTATTTCTTTGGAGCGGTGACGCCGATTGTGCCGTTCTGGTACTTCTTTACCCTGGTCGGCGCCATGGTGGGGGCCAGCGTGCCGGAAAGCTGGGCCCTTGATTTCGCCATCCCGATTACTTTTCTGGCGATGATCGCACCGATGTTCCGCACTTTGGCACATGTGGTAGCCGCCGTTGTTGCTGTGATCGTAAGCCTGCTGGCAACGCAGGTTCCCTATTCACTCGGGCTGATCATTGCGGGCATTGCCGGCATGATCGCCGGCGCGCAGGTCGAAGCCATGACGGATCGGCGCAGGGCGTCCCAAGGTGTGAAATGATTGATAAAACAACCCTCTGGATCGTGATTGTCGGGCTGGCGATCGGCAGCTTCTTCTTGCGCTTTGTCTTTACGGGGCTGGTCGGCAACCGGGCCATGCCGCCCTGGCTGCTGCGCCATCTGCGCTATACTGCCGTGGCGATCCTGCCCGCGCTGGTTGCCCCACAGGCGATCTGGCCTGCGGCCACCGGGGGCCAGCCCGACCCGGCGCGGCTGTCTGCCGCTGCCGTGACACTCGTTGTGGGCCTGCTGACCAAGAACGTGCTTGCCGCGATCCTGTCGGGCGCGGCCACGCTTTATGGCATGTTGTACCTGCTGGGCTGACCGCCCGGCAGGGCCGGTTTACTGTGCCAGTTGCGCGGCACGCTGGGCGTCGATCACTTCGCCCGCGTCGTTCTCGTAATATTTGGTGGTGGTGACACCGGGGAACGCTGCAAATTGTTCCTGCAATTTCACCGGATAGAACGTCTTGCTGATGCCCTCAAACCCCGGCACGTTTTTCAAGATACCGCTGGTGGCATTGGCACAATAGGCGCCAGGCACCGACCCGTTGGTCGTCACCAGTTGCAACGCCCGCTCGGCCTGTGCCGGTGTCACGGTGATTTCCTGACTGACCACGTGAAAGGTGCTGCGCGCATGGGCCGATTTATAGGATTGCACCCAATTGGGCGACATCCCGTAGAGCACATCACCACGTTCCACCACGCGGGAATCACGGAAAGATCCGGCAGGATCGAAGACCACCTGCTGCGATCCATTCACCATCAACGCAGTATGGCCCCCACTGCCAGTGCGGTTGTTGACCACCGTCAGCAAGGTAAGCGTCTTTGGTCCCGGCGCGCTATACGCAGCTGCTGCCACCACTTCGGGGGGGCTGTCGGGACTTTGGTCAACAGAACACCCCACCAGCAGGCCGATGGCCGCCGCAGCGCCTAGCAAACGTAACACAGAAAGGTAGCCTCCGGTTTGGAAAATGGGTGCAATCGCGCCTTAACGCGCAAAGATTGCCATCAGCACGAGAATCGCCAGAATCACGACGACGCTGCGGGTGACAAAGGACATAAAGCCGTCAAATGTCTTTTCCTGCGTATCAATGTCCATGCTGCCATGTTCGTGTTCGGCCATACCTAAGCTCCCTGAAACCTTTTGAACTGCGGGCTGATTACCCTATTCGCGCCGCCCTGTCACGACAGCAAAATGCGGCCGGCGAAACTATCCCGCCCCGCGCGCTTTTTTCGACCAAAAATACCTTCCGACCCCGCCGGACGGAACCAGGTTTTTGGCACACGGTCACACCTCATCGGCCGGGCCGCTTTCCAGATCCTCGACCAACCGAAAGCCGATCCGATTTGGCGGCTCATTTTTCGCTTCTTTCGGCAGGGCGCGCAACATTACATTCAACTGGCTGACGTGCTGCACCAGCTGCGCCCGACCGCCCGCCGGGTCGGACCCGTAAAATGTGATCACATCGGGATCGAAATATCCCATGCCCTCGATGCGCAGCACGCCGGCATCGGCGCCGGTAAACCCAATTGCGACCTCGTGGTTGTTGTCGAGCTGTTCCTCAAAATTTTTGAGGTAAAGCACGACGCGTTCATAGGCCCATTGCGCCGGAGATTTTTGGCCCACGGGGCGGTCTGTCACCCCCTTGAGCGCGACCGGAGCGCCGGCCTTGCGCCGCTCAGGATCGCTGTGGACCTCGTGCAGCCGCGGCAGCGCATCGGCCTCATAGGCCTCGGCGGCGGTCTTGATGTCGTCACTCATGGCTCAGTCCTTGCGCTGGTACACCCACGCCCCATCTGCGGCGCGCAAACTGCGCGTGGCAAGACCGGTTTGATAAAGGTGGCTCAAATGCGCCACGGCTTCAACCAGCGCGAGGCCATATTCCGCCTCGCCTATCGCGCGTTTAAACAGGGGCGCAAAACATTCGGACGCGGATTTCGGCGTGTCGATATGGGACAGCAGCCGTTTCAGCGCGCCGTGGTGATTCTCGATAAGCTGCGTCATACGCTTGGGCAGCCCGGTAAAGGGCAGCTTGTGACCGCCCAGCACCAGATGATCCGCCCGCGCCAGCAGGGCCAGCCGTTCGCAGGCCTCTAGCCATTCAGCGATCGGGTCGGCCATGGGTTCGGTGGGATACACGCCTACATTGGGGCTGATGGACGGCAATATCTGGTCGCCCGCGATGACCAGATTGTCGTCTCGGCTCCAGAATGTTGCATGTTCCGGGGCGTGGCCATTGCCCATATGCACATCCCAGACGCGCCCCCCCATGGTGATCACATCACCCTGCTGGATACGGGTATAGCCCAGCGGCAGGGGAGCGACGATATCGGCAAAGTTGAACGGGCGCTCAGCCGCGCGTTTGTCGTAAATTTCGGCGTCCATGCCGGACTTGCGGTAGAACGACAGCGATTCTGCCACCGGCACGTCCTGCACATCCAGCGTCAGCATCCGTGCCGTCAGCCACGCGGTACGTGTCGTGACCAATTCAGCGCCAAATTCGGTCTGAAACCAGCCCGCCAGGCCGATGTGATCGGGGTGATGATGTGTCACCACCACCCGGCCCACCGGTTTGCCCCCCAGCGGCCCCGCCATGATCTCGCGCCAAATCTCGCGGCTTTTGTTGCTGGCAAATCCGGTGTCGATCACCGTCCAATGATCGCCCTCGTCCAGCGCATAGACATTCACATGGTCCAGTTTCATCGGCAGCGGCAGGCGCAGCCACAACATGCCGGGGGCCACTTCGATCGCTTCGCCCCGTGCGGGCACCTCCTCCCAAGGGAAGCGCAGCCCCTCGGGTGCTTTCACGCGGATCGTATCAGGCATCAGCCCCCCAATTCAGCAATGGTCACATCATACAGCGCGTCGTCGCCCGCCTGCGCGTGAACCAAAAGACCGGCATGTTCCGGCAGCAACCGCTGCATATAGAACCGGGCCATTTTCTCGCGCACGCCGCCGATATTGCCTGCGTTCTTCTCTGCAATGGCTGCTTTGAGGTGCAAATGTCCACCCAAGACGCGTGCAAAAGCACGTAAATAGGGCACCGCACCCGCAAATCGGTTGTTCATCTCTGTCTGCGCGACCATCCAGTCGGTTGCCTCGCGCAGGGTCTCGCTGGCTTGCCACAGCGCGTCGGTCATGCGGGGAAATGTATCGCGCGCCGCCTCGCTGTCGGCCTGTATCTCGTCCAGCAGGCGGTTGGCCGCGTCGCCGCCATCCATCATTTTGCGGCCCACCAGATCCATCGCCTGAATGCCGTTGGTCCCTTCGTAGATTGCCGTCACCCGCACATCGCGGCTGAACTGTGCGGCGCCGGTTTCTTCGATAAAGCCCATGCCGCCGTGCACCTGCACGCCCATTTCCGCCACCGCGATGCCGGTATCGGTGCCGAATGCCTTGGTAATCGGGGTCAGGAACGCCGCGCGCGCTTGCCAGTGTTTGCCCGCCTCCGCCCGCGCCATATCGCTGGCATAGGCACAGCTTAGCGCGATGGCCCGCGCCGCAAAGATATCGGCCTTCATGCTCAGCAACATACGGCGCACATCAGCGTGATCGACGATGGTGCCGGTGCCGCCTTCAGTCAGCGCGCGGCCCTGTTTACGCTCCAGCGCAAAGCTCAGCGCCAGTTGATACGCGCCCTCAGCGGCCCCGATCCCCTGTTCGCCCACGCCCAGCCGCGCGTTGTTCATCATGGTGAACATTGCGGCCATGCCGCCGCCTTCGCGCCCGATCAGCCAGCCGGTGGCAGCGTCATACTGCATGACAGCGGTGGGCGAGCCGTGCAGGCCCATCTTGTGTTCCAGACTGACGACATTCAGCGCATTGCGCGGGCCCGGTTCGCCGTTTTCGTCGGGCAGGAATTTGGGCACCAGAAACAGGCTGATCCCCTTGGTCCCGGCCGGCGCACCAGGCAGGCGGGCCAGAACCAGATGGCAAATGTTACCCGCGAAATCATTATCGCCCCAAGAGATGTAAATCTTTTGCCCGCTGATCGCATAGGTGCCATCGCCCTTATCCTCGGCCTTGGATGACAGCGCGCCGACGTCCGATCCGGCTTGCGGTTCGGTGAGGTTCATGGTGCCTGTCCATTCGCCGCTGATCAGCTTGGGCAGGTACAGGTCCTTGATCGCGTCGCTGGCATGATGCTCCAGCGCTTCGATCTGGCCCTGGCTCATCAACGGGGCCAATTGCAGCGACAGGCAAGCGCCGCTCATCATTTCGTTGACCGCGCTGGTCAGGGTCATCGGCAGGCCCATGCCGCCATATTCCGGGTCCGCCGACATACCGATCCAGCCACCCTCAGCAACCGCCTTGAACCCGTCGGCATAGCCCGGCGAGGTGCGCACGACGCCGTTTTCCAGTCGTGCAGGGTGCAGATCACCGCCGCGTTGCAAGGGGGCCAGTACATCGTCGCATAGGCGCGCGGCCTCTGTCAGGATCGCTTGGGTCAGATCATCGGTCGCATCGCCAAACCGTGCGGTTTTGCGCAGAGCGGCAAAATCCAGCACCTCCTCGATCAGAAAACTGTAATCATCCACGGCAGCGCGGTAGGGCATTTGATATCCTCCTGAAGGACTGGCTGATCTGGCAAGCCTGCCGCAGCCCTGATAAAGGCGGTGGGGCATTGGGACCAGCATGAAATGCCCCCACCCCCCTGCGCAACCCAAACGCGGCGTCACGAGGCCCAAGATGAACCAAGACACCCAGACCCTGCTGCCCACCTCCGCAGGTATCGCCCGCGCCGCCGCCCTGCTGCGGGCCGGCGCGCTGGTCGCGCTGCCGACGGAAACGGTGTACGGGCTTGGGGCTGACGCGCGCAACGGTCAGGCTGTCGCCGCAATCTACGAGGCCAAGGGCCGCCCCAGTTTCAACCCCCTGATCGTGCACCTGCCTGATATCGCGGCGGCGCAACGCCATGTGGTGTGGTCCGATACGGCAGACCGCTTGGCAGATATCTTCTGGCCCGGTGCGCTGACACTGGTGCTGCCGCTGCGCGAGGGGCACGGGCTGTCGTCGCTGGTCACCGCCGGGCTGCCCAGCCTCGCCATCCGCCTGCCCGCACATCCCACGGCACAGGCACTATTGCGGGCCTTCGACGGGCCGATTGCCGCCCCTTCGGCCAACCCCTCGGGCAAGATCAGCGCCACCTCGGCGGCGCATGTGCTGGCCGCCCTGTCAGGCCGGATCGCGGCCGTGCTGGATGATGGCCCGTGCACCGTTGGGTTGGAAAGCACCATCATCGGGCTGACCGACGACGCCCCCAGCCTGCTGCGCGCGGGCGGATTGCCGCAAGAGGCGATCGAGGCGGCCCTTGGCCATCCCCTAAAGACCATCAGCGGCCACGACATCATCGCACCCGGGCAGTTGGCGTCACATTATGCGCCGGGTGCGGCGGTGCGGTTGAACGCGCAGAAGGCCGAGCCGGGCGAGGTGTTGTTGGGGTTTGGCCATATGGATTGTGATCTAAACCTCTCGGCCTCCGGTGATCTGGTCGAGGCGGCGGCGAACCTGTTTGATCACCTGCACAGGCTGGATGCGACCGGGCGCCCCATCGCGGTGGCACCGATCCCCGATCACGGTCTGGGCCGCGCCATCAATGACCGGTTGACCCGCGCGGCGGCCCCCCGCTAGGCGCGCCCGGCGACGGCAGAAAGGCCCAGTGGATCAATACCAATGGATTTCAGCGCCGCGCCCCATTTCTTGCCATCTGGTACATCGAAAACCAATTCCGGCGTCGCGGGGCAAATCAGCCAGCCATTCTGGGCAATCTCGTCTTCCAGTTGCCCCGGCCCCCAACCTGCATAACCCAGCATCAGCATCGCCTGCTGTGGTCCCTGACCTGCTGCTATATCCTCGAGAATATCCAGGGTCGCGGTCAGGGCAAAGCCATTGCCGATCGCCAATGTTTCGATTGCCGACCGGTATTCATCGGAATGCAGCACGAACCCGCGCCCGGTTTCGACCGGCCCACCAAAGTGTACCCCCAGCCCCCGCGCCTTTGGAGCCGTGCCCTCGGTCAGCTGATCCAGCACATCCGACAGACGCAGTTCCGGCGCAGGTTTGTTGACCATCAGTCCCATCGCGCCCTGATCGGAATGGGCTGTCAGAAAGATCACCGAATGGGCAAAGCGCGGATCACCCATGCCCGGCATCGCCACCAGCAACTTGCCTGTCAGATCCATCGCAGTCGCGCCCATGCTTTTGCCCTTTCGCATGATCATCCGCCCCGAACATGCCCATTGCAGCCCGGTCTGACAAGGGCGCGGCGCGGGCGGCCTCACCGGTGATGATACAAATGTGACTTGGCACAGGTGCTGCGATGGCCCATCAACGGGGCATGATGATCACACGCCTCGCAACCACCCTCGCCCAGTGTCTCGCCTTGGGTCTCGCCCTGTGTCTCGCCGCGCTGCCCGCCTTGGCGCAGAACAGTATTGGCACGCCGCTGACGGCTGAAATCCTGCCCGGTTGGCGCATGGCAGACGGTCGGCACGTGGCGGCGGTAAAGCTGACGATGGCGCCGGGGTGGAAGACCTATTGGCGCAGTCCGGGTGACGCCGGTATCCCACCAACTTTTGACTGGAAACGATCAAACAACCTGCGTGATGTCGCCATCACCTGGCCTGCGCCCAAGGTGTTTGACCAAAGCGGTGCGCGTTCCATCGGATATGCGCATCAGGTTGTCCTGCCGCTGACCATAACCCCAAAGCGCAACGGCAAGCCGATCCTGCTGGATACGACAATTGAACTGGGCGTATGCAGCGACATCTGCGTGCCACAGACCCTGCGCCTGAAGGCGACGCTGGACACGGAGGTAAGCACCCCGACCCCCGCCATCGCCGCCGCGCTTGCCGCGCGGCCCTTTACGGCCGCCGAAGCGGGCGTGAAAAGCGCCACTTGCAGCATACGACCCAATGATCAGGGGCTGGGCATTGAGGCACGCTTGACCCTGCCCAGCAGTGGTGGGGCGGAAACGGTGGTGATTGAACCCGGACGTCCAAATCTATGGATGAGCGAGATGCAGAGCACGCGCAGCGGCCAGACCTTGACCGCAACGGGGGTGCTGATTGCCAATAGCGGGGGTGCCTTTGCGCTGGACCGTTCGGCGCTGCGCATCACGGTGATTGGCAGCAATCACAGCGTCGATATTTCAGGCTGTTCGCCGGGGTAACGCCGAACGGCTGCGCGGGGGCAAGGCCCGGCGCAGGTTCTATGTGTTCTATGCATAAGGATCGTGGGTGTGCCTGATAAAAAGGGCGGCGCCGCCAGATCGGATATATGAGACAGGATTTTATCCCTGCATGTCTGAACCGTTCAGAAATGGCGCGATCGTCTGCGCCTCTGGTCCGTAGGTAGGCTTGTTGCAACGGGGTTAAGAATGAGGCGCGGGCGTTAAGATCGGGTGAGGCCTGCGTACGGTCGAAACACCGGGCAGTCGATGGCGCGGCAGTCGATAGCACTGGGCCTACGACCTGTACCCCGCCCGTGGCACATGGCGCGTCAGCGCAAATCCGATTGCACCCACGGTATAGCCCAGAAACGCCAGCCCCGCCGCCCCTGACAAAAACAATGCCAAGCCAGCTGACACCCCAGCCCCCGGCCACGCCGCCGCCAGCACCGGGTGCAGCGCACCAAACCACCACAGCCAGCCCAGCGTCATAGCGCCCCAACCCAGGACCAACGCCCCCAGCAGCAGCAGCCCCCAGCGCAGCGCGGCCACCGGCGCGCGCAGGCCCCGGCGCAGCGCCGCCATTTGGCGCGCGACGTCATTCTGCATCGCCACAAGTGCCGGTACGACCAACAGCACCAGAAACATGCCAAAGCCCAGGCCGTATACCAGAGTGATCACCGTCGGCTTGAGAAACTGCGCCTGCTGGCTTTGTTCATAAAGCAGCGGCGCCATGCCAAGGACGGTTGTTGCCGTGGTCAGAAACACCGGGCGCAACCGATCTGCCGCGCCGTCAATGATCGACGGGATCACGCCACGTGTCTCGGCGTATTCGTCGATCGTGGTGACCAGCACGATGGAATCGTTGATTATGATCCCCGTCATCCCCAACAGCCCCACCACTGTAAACATGCTGAGCGGCACGTCCCACAGCGCATGGCCATAGATCGTGCCAACCAGACCAAAAGGAATGACCGCCATCACCACCAAAGGTCGCGTCCACGACCCGAACACCCATGCCAGCACCAGGAATATGCCTGTCAGACACAGGATCAGCCCGGTTGCCGCGTCGGTGAGAAACTCATCCTCCTGCGCGCTTAACCCATCGAGCCGGAATTCCACCTGCCGCGCGCTGGCGATCGTCGGCAAGATGTCGTCCTGCAGGATCGCGGTGATCTCACTTGCGCGCGCCGGGTCGTCTTCGGATATGTCGCCTGTGACCGAGATCAGCCGTATCCCATTTTCGCGCCGTACCGTGCTGAAACCGGTGCGCCGGGTCACACTGACGATATCGGCCAGCGGCACGTAATCTCCCCCCGGCGTGCGCATCAACGTGCGCTCCAGAAAATCCGCTGTCAGTTCGCCCTCGGGCAGCTCCACCCGAATGGTAGCCGACCGCGGCCCATCGGGATAGCTCGCCGCTTCGATCCCACCCAGACGCGCGCGCAGCACCCGGCCCAGCGCGTCGATGGTAAAGCCCAATGCCTGCCCCTGCGCCGTCAGATCAAGGATCAGCTCTTCCTTGTCATAGGCCAGATTGTCCTGCACCGCGCTGACCTCAGGGTACTGCCGCAGGGCCGCCTGCAAATCTTCGGACGCGGCCTTGAGCACATCGGTGTCGGCGCCGTAGAATTGCACATCCAGCGCATCCCCACCCGGCCCAGAGCGCCAGCTGCGAAAGCTGACGACCTCGGCCAGCGGATGGTTCACCACGCGCTCTTGCAACTCTGCGACAAAGGCAAAGCTGGAATAGGGGCGCAGATCGGCGTCGATCAGTTCGATCGAAATGCCGCCCAGCAAATCGGCATCTTTCGCTTCGGCCCCGTCCAACCCCCGCCCGGCGGTGCCCCCGATCTGCGCGATCACGTAATCCAGCGGATTGGCACCATAGCGCTCGGCGTAATCAGCACCCAAGGCTTCGGCAGCGCGTTGCATTTCACGCATCATCGCCAAGGTGTCCTCGCGGGTCGCGCCTTCGACCATGGCGAAGTTGCCGGTCACGCTGCCGCGCTCGGGTGCATTAAAGAACCGCCACTGCACGTCGCCCGATATGAACAACGCTGCCTGACTGGCCAGCACCGCGATGGCCCCCGCCAGAACCACATAGCGCGCTGCAATCACACCTGCCATAAAGGGGCGGAACAGTCTTTCGCGCAGCCAGACAAAGCCGCGATTGACCACGCGGCTGGGCAGGTCATACCAGTGTTTCTCGCGCGCCGCGCGCATGGCGTGGGCCATGTGGTTGGGCAGGATCAGGAAACATTCCACCAGCGATGCCGCCAGCACTGCAATCACGGTAAACGGGATATCCTTGATCAGATCGCCAAAGCGCCCGCCGACCGCCACCAGTCCGAAAAACGCGATAACCGTTGTCAGTGTCGCAGCAAAGACCGGCATCGCCATGCGCCGCGCCGCGTTTTCCGCCGCTTCCATCGCGCTTTCGCCGTAGGTGCGGAACCGGTGATCGGCGTGCTCTCCCACGACGATGGCATCGTCCACCACGATCCCTAGCGTGATGATCAGCCCAAAGAGCGAGATCATGTTGATGGTGATGCCGCCCACATACATCAAGGCAATCGCTGCCGCCATCGACACCGGAATGCCTGCGGCCACCCAAAATGCGGTGCGCGCGTTCAGGAACAAAAACAGCAGTGTCACCACCAGCGCGAGGCCTGTCAGGCCGTTGTCGATCAACAGGGTCAACCGTCCGGTGATCGCCTCGGCGCGGGTGCGGATCAGCTCGACGGTGACGTCGGCTGGCAGGTTGGCCTTCAGCGCCGCCGCGACCTCTTCGACACGTGCCTGAATTGCGATGGCATCGCCCCCGTCCGACCGATCAATCCGCACCGACATCGCCGGGTGTTCACCCACGAAATAGCTTTCCTCGCGGTCCAGCCCTTTGGCCCGCACGGTCGCCACATCGCCAATGGTCAAGGTCGACCCGTCCGGGTTGCTGCGCAGCACGATCCCCGCGATCTGTTGGGCGCTGCGCTTGGCCACGCCGGTACGGACCCGCGCCGCGCCACCGCCGACGTCGCCCGCCGGGTCGGCATCCACCTCTGCCGCGATTGCGGCGGCAATTTCGGCCATGCTGACGTCATGGGCGATGAGTTGCGACGACGGCACCTCGATCAGGGTCTGTGGCGCCGCCACCCCCTGCACGCTGGTGCGCGTGACCCCTGCGGCGAACAATCGGGTTACGAATTCATCGGCAAATCCACCCAGCTGCACCACCCCCACCGGGCCGGTGATCACCACATCGGTCACGCGGTCACGCCATACGCCGCGCCGCACTTGGGGGTCTTCGGCCTCTTCGGGGAGGCTGTCGACGGCATCGACCGCCGTCTGCACGTCGTTGGCGGCACGTGCCATGTCCCAACCGGGCTCAAAATCCAAGGTGATCGTGCCACGCCCTTCGCGCGACGACGCGGTCGACCCCTCGACGCCTTCGATGCTCAGCAACACAGGCTCCAGCACCTGCACGATGGCACGGTCCACGTCTTCGGCCCCAGCACCCTGCCAGACGGTTGTGACCGCCACATTGTCGACGATCACATCGGGAAAGAACTGCGCCCGCATATTGGGCGCGGCGGCGGCACCGGCCACCAGCAACAGCACCAGCAAAAGGTTCGCCGCCGTGGGGTGGCGCGTGAAATACGACAGCAGCCCGCCCGCGGACTTAGGGATACCGCGCGCCATCTAGCCCCCCATGCGGCTTTCGATCCGCGCAATTACACTGGCTGGCACCTCAGGCTCTGCAAGGGCCGCCAACACACGCGCCTTGGCTTCCTGCGGCATCCGGCTGTTGCCTTCGACAAAGGCCACCAGCGCAGCGCGCCGCGCGTCGCTGAGCGTGACCATCTCGGGCGCGGCAGGCTCGGCGCCCTCGGGGCGCAGCGCAGTCACTGCGATCCCCGCCCCCAGCAAGGGCGAGCGCGCCTCGACCACCTCGCGGCCCAGGATCGGACCGCGCACCAGCACATCGTCGCCCTGTCGCCGCAGCAAGGTCACCTGCACCACCTCAAGACGATCATCCGCCAGCACCAGAACCTCGCCCGCCGCATCAAGGGCCGAGGCAGGCAGGCGCACAACCCCTTGCAACACCGGCTCCTGCACGCGGACGGTCACAAAATCGCCGGGTCGAAACCCCGCACTGCTGTCCAGTGTGGCAAAGATCAACCGGCCCGAAACGCCTTCACCCGCCGCTGCACTGGCACGGGTGATCTGCCCCTTGGCCTGCAAATCGACGCCCAAGACATCCAGTGTCGCGGTCACCTCTGTCGGTATCAACTGCCCCGCATCATCCAGCAGTCGAACATATTGCGCGGTCGATATGCGAAACGACACTTCCAGATCGTCCGGGTCGATCAGCTCTGCCAATCGCTCATTCGCCGACACCAGACGTCCCACGACCACATTGGTCGCCGACAGCCGCCCGTCAAAGGGCGCGGTCAGGCGCGTGTCCCCCAGCCGCCGCTCGGCCTCGGCCAGGGCAATCTGCGCGCGGGCAAGGCCGGTTTTGGCCTGATCCACCCGCGCCTCGGCCTGTGTCGCGGCCTGCCTGCGCGATAACACGGCCTGCCGCGCGGCAGAGGCGGCCAGTTCTGCGGTTTCGGTCGCCGCCGCCGTCCCGACGCCGCGCTCTGCCAGGCCGCGCTGACGGTCAAACGCCGTTTCGCGCAGCACCGCCTGTTCCTGCGCCGCGGCCAGTTCATCACGCGCAAGATCAAGCCCGCGCGCGGCATCGCGCCCCTCCGCTTCGGCATCGGCCACATCATTGCGCGCGCGGTCCACAGCCGCCTGCGCCTCAGCCGGATCAAGCTGCACCAGCACCTGCCCCGCGCTTACTGCGCCGCCGTCCTCAAACCCTTCGGCCAGATCCACCACCCGCCCGGCCTGTGCCGCGCGCAGTTCCAGCAACCTGCGGCTTTGGACCTCGCCAAAGGTCTCGAGCACGGGAGCGATGTCTTCCGCTTTGGCCAGCGTCACATTCACCGCAAACACCCGCTCGCGCGCGGGCGGTGCCTTGCTGTCCTGTGCCATACGCACCTGGACGGCGCTGGCAATCATCTGCCCCGCGACCACCAGCAGCCCCAAGGCCGCCGCCGCCAGAAACAGTCCCACCATGCTTTGCCGCAAAAAACGCATATCGTTCCGATCACAAAAATGCGGGCCAGAGCGCGCAGAATAACTTAACCCAAACTGGTCTAAACCCAAGTCACATATCTGATACGCAGGCCCATCCCACTTCCGTCGCCGGTATCTTCATCTTGTACGATAAACCTCCGGGGGGGAGCGGCGCGCGCAACACCCGGTGGGGGGGATGGACGCCGCAGACCTCACCCCTCATTTGCGCCGTAGATGTTCGTCCAGACGGGGCATGATCTCGACAAAATTGCAGGGGTTGTGACGGTAATCCAGTTGTTTCACCAGTATCTCGTCCCAGGCATCCTTGCAGGCGCCGGGCGAGCCGGGCAGCGCAAACAGATAGGTGCCCTGTGCCACGCCGCCGGTTGCTCGGCTTTGGACCGCGCTGGTACCGATCTTTTGCATGGAGACAATAGTGAACACCGTGCCAAAGGCGTCGATTTCTTTTTCGTAAACATCGCGGTGCGCCTCAACGGTGACATCGCGGCCCGTCAGGCCAGTACCGCCTGTGCTGATCACCACATCAATCTGCGGGTCCGCACACCAGCCCCGCAGGCGTGCTGCGATATCGCCACGGTCGTCCGTGACGATGTCGCGCGCGGCCAGATGATGCCCCGCCGCGGCAATCCGCGCCACCAACACATCGCCAGAACGATCATCGGCGAGGCTGCGGCTGTCCGAAACGGTGAGCACCGCGATGCGGACGGGAATAAAATCTCGGGTCATGCGCGCTCCATCACGGCCAAACGTGCGGCCAGGGCCACGAATATACCACTGCTGATATAGCTAAGCATCCGGCCCCCACCAGCCAATCGCCGCCCCAGCCCGGCGGCGAAATATCCCACCGCGCCATTGATCATGAACCCACCCAGCGCCAGCACCGCGCCAAAGATCAGGAACTGCCCCAGCACCGATCCAGCCTGCGGCACGACGAACTGCGGCACAAAGGCCAGCACGAACAGGATCACCTTGGGGTTGGTCAGATTGACGATGAACCCGGTGCGAAACGCCCGCCGGGCGCGCAGCGCCGGGGCCGCATCACGCGCCGCGCTTGTTGGGCGCAACGCCTGTGCCGCGAGATACAGCAGATAGGCCACGCCGATCCAGCGGATCACGTCAAAGGCCCAGGGCAGTGTCGCCACAAGCGCACCCAGCCCCAGCCCGGCCAGCGCCACATGCACCATTCCGCCGGCGGAAACCCCGGCACTGGCTGCAATCGCCGCGCGCGGGCCAGAACGGATGCCCTGCCCGAGGCAGAACATCATATCCGCCCCCGGCGTCAGGTTCAGCGCCAATGCGGCCGGGATAAAAGCCAGTAAGGTCAGTGGGTCAACCATCGCGCAATCTCGCCTTGAGGCTCAGAAGGTCGGCCCAGGTCTCGCGCTTGGCCTCTGGGGTGCGCATGAGGTGGGTCGGGTGAAAGATCGGCAGGGCCGGCAGGCCGCAGGCCTCGGCCCAGGTGCCGCGCAACCGTGCGATATTGGGCGCGCCCAGCAGCGCCTGACAGGCCCAGCGGCCCACCAGCAGCAGCGCAGCGGGCTGCGCCAGCGCGATATGGCGCGCCAGAAAGGGCCGCATCAGGGCCAGTTCATCGGGTCTGGGGCTGCGGTCCTGCGGCGTGCGCCATGGCAGCGCGCTGGTGATATAGACATTGCTGTCGCGCGACATATCAATTGCCGCCAGCATCCGATCGAGCAACTGCCCCTCGCGCCCGACAAAGGGTTTGCCGGCGCGGTCTTCTTCGCGGGTGGGGCTGTCACCGATCACCATCAAACGCCCCCCCGCAACACCGTCCGAAAAGACCATATTGCGCGCGCCGTTGCGCAGCTCGCAAGCGTCAAAGGCGGCAATCGCGGCGCGCAATTCCTCTAGGCTGGTCGCGGCGGCGGCCGCGCGGGTCGCCAGATCAACCGGGTCCACCTCGGTGCGGGCGGCCTGCCCGGCAGCGGCAACCGTGGCAGCAGCAACGCTCACCGGATCAACCGCTTCGGGCTTGGGCGCTGCCTGCGCCTTTTGGGGCAAGGCGTAGCGGTTCACCGGCGCATCACAAAGTGCTTCTGTCGCGCCCAGTTCTACCTGCCAGGCCAGAAGTGCGACCGCCTGATGATACTCAACTGATTCCATACTCGGCAGCTTACGCGCTGGCTGTCGCAATCAAAATCCCCGATCTGACCGCATCGCGCGCGCTTCACCATCTTGCCGCGCCCGCCCTCGCCCGCCTATAAGGCCCCAACAGAAAAGGGACCGCGCGATATGTCATTTTCCCACCGCCACCTGCTTGGCATCGAACAGCTTTCCCAGACTGACATCACGACATTGCTTGATCTGGCCGACACCTACGCCAACCGTAACCGCCAGCCCGACAAACATTCGGACGCGCTGCGCGGGCTGACCCAGATCAACATGTTCTTTGAAAACTCCACCCGCACGCAGGCGAGTTTTGAAATTGCCGGCAAACGTCTGGGGGCGGATGTGATGAATATGGCGATGCAGGCGTCGTCGATCAAAAAGGGCGAAACCCTGATCGACACGGCCCTGACGCTGAACGCAATGCATCCCGACCTGCTGGTGGTGCGGCATCCGCAATCGGGTGCCGTCGATCTGCTGGCGCAGAAGGTAAACTGCGCCGTGCTCAACGCCGGCGATGGCCGCCACGAACACCCGACCCAGGCCTTGCTGGACGCGCTGACGATCCGCCGCGCCAAGGGGCGACTGCACCGGCTGAGCATCGCAATCTGCGGTGATATTGCACATTCCCGTGTGGCGCGCTCCAACATCATGTTGTTGGGCAAGATGGAAAACCGCATCCGCCTGATTGGCCCGCCGACGCTGATGCCCAGCCAGATTGATCAATTCGGTGTCGAAGTTTTTGATAACATGGCCGAAGGGCTGGCAGATGTGGACGTGGTGATGATGCTGCGCCTGCAACGCGAGCGGATGGATGGTGGGTTCATCCCGTCGGAGCGCGAGTATTATCACCGCTTTGGATTGGACGCCGAAAAACTGGCCCATGCCAAACCCGATGCCATCGTGATGCACCCCGGCCCGATGAACCGCGGTGTCGAGATCGACGGCACCCTGGCCGACGACATCAATCGCAGCGTCATTCAGGATCAGGTCGAAATGGGTGTCGCCGTGCGTATGGCCGCGATGGACCTGCTGGCGCGGAACCATCGCGCGGCCCAACACGCACCTGTGTAAACCACCCTGCCGCCGAAGCCACGGAACCACGCCGCCGGAACCCGCGTTGACCCTATGTCATCAAGACGACCTGACGAGGAAGCCCCTAAACGAGGAAGCCCAATGCCGCCCATCGCCGTGCCTGCCCATGAAATCGGAAAGATCCGCATCTTTTCGCTGTCACTTTCCGATGACGAAGCCCGCGCGCTGAGCGATGACGCCATGGCGCAGGCCGAAGCCCTTGGCGTTATGCGGGTCGACGCCAGCCAGATTGAAGTCTTCCCGGTGTCCGATCTCGACAGCTTTGGCCTGATCGGATATCTGCGCGAGGGCAATGATGTCATGCCAGAGCAGGTTGAACGGGACCGCGCCAAGCTTGCCGCCCTCGAAGGTTGGGTGATGATCGTCTATTCCGCCGCGTTTCCAACACGGCCACAGTCCCTGCAACCGGTATCCGCCCTGACGCTGATCGGCAGCTATGACGAAAACCGCCCCGAAACACCGACCGCCCCCATAACGGCCGAGGCCGCCCGCCCCTATAGCGGCACCGCCGGCAACACCCCCGCCACCCCGCCACGCGGCGCACCGGGCCGGGCCATGGTGATCCTTGGACTGATCGTACTGTCGGGGCTGTTGCTGTGGTGGGTTTTGCGGTAAATCTGCGACTATCCGCGCCGCGCGCAAAACGCTAAGGTGATCCCATGCAGGAACCCGAACCCGATCCGAAAATGTCTGGCCGCATCGCGATGATCGCATTGCTGGTCGCCTTTGGCGTGGTGGGCCTGATGCTGTGGGTCGGCTAGATGGACGACGCGCTAAGCTGGGCGCCGCAGCGCGCCGTCTTTGTGCGCCGCAGCCTGCGCACGGCGGTCATAACTTTTGCCGCACTTGCCTGTGTCGGGTTGGGGACATCGCTGGCATTTGATTTGCCGTTGTCATGGATCACGCCCACGGCGTTCCTGCTGAGCCTTGGGTTTCTTATTGAAGATTTCATGCGCTGGCGCACCAGCCGTTTTGACCGCTGGCAGATCAGCGATCACCAGTTACGCCATGACGGCCCCGATGGCCGCGCGAGTGTGCCGCTGTCGGAGGTTGCAAATGTGTTTGCGCGCTTTGGCAATCGGGTTGTGATAGAACTTCATTCCGGCCAGCGTGTCATGCTGCGCGATCTGCCCTACCCCGTCGAAACCGCGCGCCAGATTGAGGCCGCGCGTCTGGCCGATGGCGGCAAAGTGGTGGGATAGGTCGCAGACCTGCGCCTGCCACCCCGGGATGTCCGCCCCCAAGTGACATCCCGCACGGGGGACCAGCCCCCGCCAGGAATACATCTGGTTAAAAAGGTTGCCAGAGCGCTGTGGTGTTTACAAAGAGTCCTTGGCTCATCTGCCGAATTGGGGCATGACTGCCGCGCACATCCGCGCCCCTGACGACAAAGGCCCGCCGCCATGACCCAGCTTTTCACCAACCTGCGCCTGATTGATCCCGAAGCGGGCACAGTGACCGAAGGCGCGCTGGTTTTATCGCAGGGCAGGATCACCGAAATCCTGCGCCAGCCACCTGCCAGTACCGACAGCTTTGCGCCCGAGGATATTGTGGATTGCGGTGGCAAATATCTGGCGCCCGGCATTATCGATATTGGCGTCAAGGTGTGCGAGCCGGGTGAGCGGCACAAGGAAAGCTATCGCTCTGCCGGGATGGCAGCAGCGGCGGGCGGGGTGACCACCATGGTCACGCGCCCGGATACCGATCCGGCCATAGACAGCCCCGAAGTGTTGGAATTTGTCACCCGGCGTGCCAACGAGGTGGCCCCGGTGCATGTGGTCCCCATGGCGGCGCTGACCAAGGGCCGCGCGGGCCGCGAGATGACCGAGATTGGTTTCTTGATGGACGCCGGGGCCGCTGCCTTTACCGATTGTGATCGTGTGGTCACGGATACCAAGGTGTTTTCACGCGCGCTGAGTTATGCCCGCAGTCTGGGGGCGCTGGTGATTGCACACCCTCAAGAGCCGATTCTGAGCCAGGGGGCGGCGGCAACATCGGGCAAGTTTGCCTCGCTGCGCGGACTGCCTGCGGTGTCTCCCATGGCCGAGCGTATGGGGCTGGACCGCGACATTGCGTTGATCGAGATGACAGGCGCAAAATATCACGCGGACCAGATCACCACAGCGCGCGCCCTGCCCGCGCTGGCCCGCGCCAAGGCGAATGGGCTGGATATTACCGCTGGGGTTGGCATCCACCACCTGACGCTCAACGCGCTCGACGTGGCCGATTATCGCACGTTTTTCAAACTCAAACCGCCGTTGCGCGACGAAGAGGACCGCGTGGCGGTGGCCGAGGCGGTGGCCTCTGGCCTGATCGATATCATCTGTTCCATGCACACGCCGCAGGACGAGGAATCCAAACGTCTGCCGTTTGAAGAAGCCGCCAGCGGTGCCGTGGGCCTGGAAACGCTATTGCCCGCCGCGATGCGGCTGGTGCACGCGGATGTGATGGATCTGCCGACGCTCTGGCGGGCGCTGTCGCTGAACCCGGCCAAGCGGCTGGGCCTGCCGGGAGGGCGCATCGCGGTCGGCGCGCCTGCCGATCTGGTGCTGTTTGACCCGAACGCCCCCTTTGTGATGGACCGTGCAACACTTAGGTCGAAATCACGCAACACACCGTTTGACGGGATGCGGATGCAGGGTAAGGTGCTGGCAACTTTTGTTGCAGGCAATTGCGTATACAAGGCGAACTGATGCCCCCTATTGAAAATTCTATCGACGTGCTGATCCTTTGGTCCGTGCTGGGATATATCATCGGTTCCATACCGTTTGGCATGGTTCTGGCGCGGCTGATGGGCCTTGGCAATCTGCGCGACATCGGCTCTGGAAATATTGGTGCGACCAATGTGCTGCGCACCGGCAACAAGACGGCCGCGGCGCTGACACTGTTGCTTGACGGGGCCAAGGGCGCGGTTGCCGTGCTGCTGGCGCGCAGCTTTGCGGGCGACGACGCGGCGCAACTGGCGGCCTTGGGCGCGATGATCGGCCATTGCTACCCGATCTGGCTGGGGTTTCGCGGCGGCAAAGGGGTGGCGACGTTCCTCGGCATCATGCTGGCGCTGGCCTGGCCCGTGGGCGTGGGGTGCTGCATTGCCTGGGCAATCGCCGCGGCAACAACGCGCATTTCGTCGATGGGCGCGCTGGCGGCGGCGGCGGCGTCGACCTTTTTGCTGGTGTTCCTTGGCTATGGCACGGCGCTGGTACTGGGTATCACGCTAACTGTGCTGGTGTTTTGGCGACACCGCGACAACATCCGCCGCATCCGCGCCGGGACGGAAACAAAAATCGGCCAAAAGGCCTAGGCTTTGGCGCGGACAGGTGCCAGGCAAACGCCCGGCACCTGTCCTGTCTCACCTTAGTTTCTTAGCTGTTGCGGGCCTCAAGAATATCGGCCGTGCGCTTGGTATTTTGATAAATGCCCAGCCCCAGATACATGAAGCCTGCGACCATAATCAGGTATATGAACCCGCCGACCAGGATCAGCAGCCCCGCCAGAAAGCCGTTCATCCCCAATTGCGATGACGCAGCCCCGCCGCCCAGCATCGCCCCGCCAGCGGCAATGACGATGGCGATTGCAGCAATAATAACCACAACATTGATCACCATCTCAAGCGACCGGATAAAAAAATCACGCATAATATGTCCCTCGTTTTGTGTTAAAAGTGGCTCACGATAGCGTGAGATCACGAACCACTCAAACAAAACCCGACAGGTGATCAGTAGGAATAATCTGCGTAAATCTGCGTGAGATCGCCGTTCCACTTGCCGTGGTAATCTGCCAGCAGATCGTCGGCAGGGACGCGGCCTGTCTCGATGCTGTCTTTCAGCGCATTCAGGAAATGGGTTTCGTCCGGAACCAGCCCACCTGCACCGGTGCGGGCACGGTTTTTCAGGCCCAATTCGGCCAAGGCGACCGTTTCGCGCGCGATATCATGCATCTTGATCCCCGAGACCTGGGCCTGCAAACCATCAATACTGGCGGCCGTGCGCAGCGCATCGTGCTGGGCGGGCGTCCAGTTTTTCACCATATCCCAGGCGCCATCAAGCGCATCTTGATCATACATCAGCCCCACCCAAAAGGCGGGCAGTGCGCACAGACGCCGCCACGGGCCACCATCAGCGCCGCGCATTTCGATAAACTTTTTCATCCGCGCCTCGGGGAAAGCCGTCGTCAGATGGTCCGCCCAATCGCTCAGCGTCGGTGTCTCGCCGGGCAGCGCGGGCAGTTTGCCCTGCATGAAGTCGCGGAAGGATTGCCCCAGCGCGTTGATGTATTTGCCATCGCGGTAGACAAAATACATCGGCACATCCAGCGCGTAATCCACCCAGCGTTCAAACCCAAACCCATCCTCAAAGACAAAGGGCAGCGTGCCAGTGCGCGAGGCATCCAGATTGCGCCAGACCATGCTGCGCAGGGACTTGTAGCCGTTGGGTCGACCTTCGGAAAATGGCGAATTGGCAAAGAGCGCGGTGGCCACGGATTGCAGGGCAATCGCCACGCGCATCTTTTGCACCATGTCCGCCTCTGATCCGAAATCGAGGTTGACCTGTACCGTGCAGGTGCGCCGCATCATTACCCGACCCATGGTGCCCACCCGGCCCATGTAGTCATTCATCAGCTTATAACGGCCCTTGGGCATCAGATCCATTTGCTCATGGGTCCAGATCGGGGCCGCCCCCAGGCCGATGAAACCGACACCGATTTCATCCGCCACATCCTTGACCTCGCGCAGGTGCACGTTCACCTCATCACAGGTCTCATGGATGGTCTCGACGGGTGCGCCCGACAACTCCAGTTGCCCGCCCGGCTCAAGGCTTACGTTGGCGCCGTCTTTTTCCAGGCCGATGAGCTTGTCGCCTTCCAGTACCGGCGACCAGTTGTGGCGGTCACGCAGCCCCTCCAGCATGACACGAATGGACCGCTCACCCTCATAGGGGAGCGGTTTGAGCGTGTCCTTGCAGTAGCCGAATTTCTCGTGCTCGGTGCCAATGCGCCAATCTTCTTTGGGCTTGCAGCCGTCAGACAGATACTGCGCCAATTGGTCGTGATGTTCGATCGGGCCACCGCCGGATTGAGGAATGGACATGGGGGTAGGCTCCGTTCTTGTTTTACTGCCTCGAAGGGATGGGCGGAATTCCGGGGGGTGTCAATGCAACACGGCATGCGCAGGGCGGGTCGCCTCGCGCTCCCAAATCACAACCGCGTCATGTCGGGTCTTGCGCAACTCGAACAGCATCCGTTCGGTGCGCAGGCCCGGCAGCACGGCAAATGCGTCGAAAAGCGCGTCCGACCCTGCGGCATTCACCGGGATCAGCAGGGGGGCGGCGTCTTTCGGCTCCAGCCGCCAGTGGGCCGGGAACAACTGGCGATCCAGGCTCAGCCGCTGCAATTCACGCAAGGATACCGTGCCGCCGGTCAGAGGACCGAAATAGGTGATCTCGCCCTCGTCGACCTGCACCGCTCCGGCACCATCATCCGCACCGCGAAATCGAGCGCGCTGCGCCCCCAGCCAGACCAGCGCCGCCCCCAGCGCCATCAACCCATAGCCGGGGAACGCCAACAGCAGCCCCGGCCCGAGCACCAGCCACAGGCCCAGCACCGCCAAGGCGCCCCCCACCAGCGCCTCGCGCCAGCGCCAAAGCCCGGCCTGCGCTTCGGGACGCAAGAAACTCATGGCGTCGCCCCGCCTTTTTTGGACCAAGAACACCCGCCGCCGGAGTCATCAAATCTCTTTTGCACTGCCATCACCAATCCCCCAATCGCTGCTGCCAGACGGTCATCGCCGCGACGGCCGCCGTATCGGCCCGCAGGATACGCGGCCCCAAGGATACCACATGCGCGTGCTCGACCCCATGCAGACGCGCGCGTTCCTTGTCAGAAAAACCGCCCTCTGGCCCAATAAGGATCGCCCAGGGACCGCCTGCCGTGGCGGGCAGCGTGCCAGTTTCGCCGGCCATGGTTTCATCGCAGAACATGATCTGGCGCGCCTTGTCCCAGCCCTCCAGCAGTTTGGCCAGTTTCACCGCCTCCGCCACCTCAGGCACATAGGTGCCGCCGCATTGCTCGGCGGCCTCCGTGGCGTGGGCTTGCAGGCGGTCGCGCTGTACCCGGCCTGCATTGGTAAACTCTGTCATCACCGGCACGATCCGCGACGCGCCCATCTCGGCCGCCTTTTCGACGATGAAATCGGTGCGCGCCTTTTTGATCGGGGCAAATAGCAGCCAAAGGTCGGGTGGCATTTGCAACGGGCGGGTCTGGTCAACGCAGGCCAAAACACCGCCGCGTTTGCCTGCCTCGGCGATCTCGGCCAACCATTCGCCGTCGCGGCCATTGAACAGCAACACATGCCCGCCCACGGCCTGCCGCATCACCCCAAAAAGGTAATGTGCCTGATCGCGGGTCAAAGGAACTGTTTGCCCCTGCCCCAAGGGCTGATCTACATAAAGTCTGATTTTCGCATTCATGGGCTTAGATATATGCACAACCAACCGCCTTCGCCAGATGCCCCGGTTGCCGATGCCGTTACCGACAATTGGGTTGACCTTTATGCCCCGGCAGCCCTGCGCCCCTATCTGCGGCTTTCGCGGGCTGACCGACCCATCGGGACCTGGCTGCTGCTGCTGCCGTGCTGGTGGGGTCTCAGCCTTGCGATGCTGTTTGACCAGTCGCCCCGCTGGGGCGATGCCTGGATATTCATCGCCTGTGGGCTGGGCGCGTTTCTGATGCGCGGGGCGGGGTGCACGTGGAACGACATCACCGACCGCGACATCGACGGCAAGGTGGCCCGCACCCGGTCGCGGCCGATCCCATCGGGGCAGGTTACCGTCAAAATGGCGCTGGCGTGGATGGTATTGCAGATGCTGTTGTCATTGGTGATTCTGCTGACGCTAAACCGAGCGGCCATCGCGATGGGCGTGCTGGCCCTGCTGCCGGTCACGATCTACCCCTTTGCCAAACGGTTTACCTGGTGGCCACAGGTGTTTTTGGGGCTGGCGTTCAACTGGGGCGCCATGCTGGCCTGGGCGGCCCATACCGGCACGCTGCATGCGCCTGCCATTGTGCTTTATCTCGCGGGCATCGCATGGACGCTGTTCTATGATACGATCTATGCGCATCAGGACGCGGAGGATGACGCGCTGATCGGGGTGAAATCCACCGCGCGGCTGTTCGGTGACAAGAGCGATGCCTGGCTGCGCCGTTTCTTGATGGCCTGTGTCGGGCTTATGGGAATCGCGGTGATCTATGCCGCATTGCCCCATGCGTCGGTGCTGGCACTTGCCCTCGCCTTGGGTGGACCTTGGGCGATGGGGTGGCATATGACGTGGCAATTGCGCGGGCTCGATACCACGAACAACGCGAAACTCCTGCAACTTTTCCGCGCCAACCGCGACACTGGCATCATCCCGCTGCTGTTTTTTGCGGCCAGCCTGCTGGCATGATTGCACCCCCCGCGTGACGCGCGTATCAAGTGCTCACGTTAACAACCCGGAAGTCTGCCCATGCGCCTGTCCGCCCTCCTCACCATCGCCCTGACGTTTGCAGCCGCAGCGGTGGTCTCTCTGGTGGCGGCCAACTTTTCGGTTCAACTGATTGAAGACACCTCGGAAATCGGGGTGCGCGATGCGCTGGACGATCAGGGGATGACCTGGGCCGAAGTGCAGGCTGACGGGTTGCAGGTCACGCTTGCCGGGATCGCACCGACCGAAGCCGTGCGGTTTCGCGCACTTTCTACCGCCGGTTCGGTGGTGGATGCCGCGCGTGTCATCGACGAAATGGAGGTCGAAGCCCAAGCTGCCATCGCGCCGCCGCGCTTTTCGGTAGAGGTGCTGCGCAACGACGCGGGCATCTCCATTATCGGGCTGATCCCCACTAGCACCGACCGGGACGCCGCCATCGAACGCTTTGAGGCCATGGCAGGTGACGCCACGGTGACGGATCTGTTGGAATCTGCCGACTACCCCGCGCCCGAAGGCTGGGAAACCGCGCTACGTTTTGCCATTACCGCGATGGAAAAACTGCCCCGCGCCAAAGCCTCGGTAGAGGCCGGGCGCGTGACCATTACCGCCATATCCGACAGCGCCGCTGCCAAGGCCAAGATGGAAGCCGCCCTAAAGCGCGCGGCACCCGCAGGCATGCGGCTCGCGCTGGACATTGCAGCACCGCGTCCGGTGATCACCCCTTTCACCCTGCGCTTTGAAATCGACGCCGAAGGCGCGCGTTTTGATGCCTGTTCTGCCGATACCGATGCCGCGCGCATCCGAATTCTGGCGGCGGGCACCCGCGCCGGTGTGGCTGAAACCGCGCGCTGCACCGTGGGATTGGGTGTGCCCAGCCCGAACTGGGCCCAGGCCGTGGGCCTCGCCATCGACGCGCTGCACCAGATCGGCGCAGGTTCCGTCGCCTTTGCCGATGCCGATATCACGATGATCGCGGCCCCCGGCACCGACGCCACCATATTCGACCGCGTGGTTGGCGAGTTGGAAACCGCGCTGCCAGATGTCTTTGCCCTGTCGGCCAAGGTGCCCGCCGTCGCAGACCCCAATGCGGGCCCGCCCGAATTTAACGCCACGCTTAGCCCCGAAGGCCAAGTGCAGTTGCGCGGCCGTCTGAGCAATGAAACCCTGCGCGACCTGGCCGACAGCTATGCCAAATCACGTTTTGGTTCTGACAAGGTCTATACCGCAGCGCGACTGGCCGATGATCTGCCTGCCGACTGGGCCACCCGCGTACTGACCGGGCTAGAGGCGCTTTCCGCCCTCAGCAACGGATCGGTCAATGTGACGCCGGACCGGATGGTTGTGACGGGCAACACAGGCAACCCTGACGCCAGTACACAGGTCGCGTCGCTGCTGGCGGGTAAGTTGGGCGAAGGCGCGGATTACAGCATCGACGTCACATATCAAGAAAAGCTGGACCCCGTCGCGGGCCTGCCAACACCAGACGAATGCGAGGCCGAAATCGGTGAAATCCTAAAGGTGGGCAAGATCACCTTTGAACCCGGCAGCGCCACCATCGACGCAGGCGCGCTTGGCACGATGGACGACATCGCGGAGGTCCTGAAACGCTGTGGTGACCTACGGCTGGAAATCCAGGGCTATACCGACAGCCAGGGCCGCACCGAAATGAATCAGGCCCTGTCGCAATCGCGCGCCGAATCAGTTTTGAATGAACTGCGCGCGCGCCGCGTGCTGACGGGGTCTTTCGTCGCCAAAGGCTATGGTGAGGAAAATCCGATTGCCGATAACAAGACCGAAGCGGGCCGCGAAGCCAACCGCCGCATCGAATTCCGCCTGATCCGGCCTGATACGGTGGACATCCCCAGCGAAACAACGCTGGAATCTATCGCCGAAACGGGCGATACCCCTTCCGAGCAGACCGACGACGCGGAAGACACGACATCCGTCGAGAGCGGCGAAACCGAAGAAGGCAGCGGTGATGAGCAGAACTGAATTTGTCCTGGCAACGGCAATCATTCTATTTGTGGCCTTCTGCCTGGGGTGGTTCGCCAATTGGCTGCTGCACCGCTTTACCCGCGTGGCCGCAGACGACGTGGCACAGCTTGACCGGATGAGCCAAGAACTGCACGAAGCCGAAGAAACCCGCGATCAGGCGATTACCTACTTGCAGCAGCGCGAGGCGGAATTGACCAACCAACTGGCCCAGACCGAAGCCGAATTGCGTGCCGCGATGGACGGGCTGCGCGACGCGCGCCACGAGGCCGAGGAAATGCGCACCTATATCGAGCGCCAGAAACCGGCCTGAACCGGGCAAGCGCACCGCGCCCACCTGCCCGCCACGCCGCAGCCTCGTCAGGCGCGCTGTAAATCTACGCCACCGTCAGACAGGCGCATGTCGCCAAATGGGTCACGTCGCTTGATGTGCTGCCCATCACTAGGGCACGCAAGCTGCCCAATCCGCGTCGGCCCAAAACCACCAGTTCCGCATCAGTTGCGGCAATGCAGGCCAATATGTCGCGCGCCGGGTCGCCATTGCCTTGGTGCGTGGTGACCTGTGCCACGCCCGCCTCCGCTGCCACGGCTTTGGCCTGCGCAAAAATCTTGTCTGCCGCCGTCGTGATCTCTTCCGGGGTGGGCAGGTTTGCCGCGATATAGGAATCCGCCATCACGCCCAGTGCGAATCCGACCGTGTCACGGCGCGGCGTGTGGGCCACATGGATTGCAGCAGCACTGGTGTTGGCCAGATAGCAGGCCATGCGCAGCGCATTTTCGGACGGGGTTGAGCCGTCAAACCCCACAACGATATTGTTGAACATGGTGCCCTCTTTGCGATGCGTTCGGGGCAGTATAGCAAATTGCGCGGCGGACTTTCTTGATCCTGATCAAAGTTCGGCGCGCGCGTTTTGGGCTGCGGGTGCGGTCCGTGAAAGCGCCGCTTATCCGGTGCGCGGCCGGTCTTGCCAGCGTCCCAGCGCTTGTTCGTCATCGTCCTTGGCGGCGACCCACGCGGCACCATTCGCGCTGATCTCGCGTTTCCAGAACGGCGCGCGTGATTTCAGGTAGTCCATCAGAAATTCCGCAGCCTCAAAGGCCGCCACCCGATGCCGCGCGGCGGTGGCGACCATCATGATCACCTCGCCCGGCACCAGCCGCCCATATCGGTGGATCACCAGCACATCCGCCAGATCAAACCGCACGACCGCTGTTTGCGCCATTTCGCGCAGCGCGGATTCGGTCATGCCGGGGTAATGTTCGATTTCCATCGCCACCAAAGGCGCGTCCGCATTGTCGCGCACCACGCCGGTAAAGGTCACGATGGCCCCGGTGTCATCCTTGCCACCCCCGGCAAAGGCAGCCGCTTCGCGCCCCAGATCAAAGGCGTCTTCCTGAACTGAAATACGCATATTAACCCCCTGTCATGGGCGGGAAAAATGCCACTTCGCGCACGTCTTTCAAAGATGCATCAAAAGTTGTCAGCTGTTGATCGACCGCCACGCGCAGCGCGCTGAGATCACTAAAGGCCAGGGCGTAGCGCTCTTCGCGTGTGCGCAGCTCTGCTACCAGATCGGCCACCGTCGCGGCGGTCGTTTCGATCCGCTCTCTCGGCAGGCCAATTCGCTCTCTGACCCATGCAAAATACAGGACATCCATCAGCGTCCCTCCCGCAGATGTGGCAGTGCCTTCATCAGGTAGTCGGCCCCGGTAATCGCGGTCAACAGCGCCGCGATCCAGAGCAGCCACAGCCCGATCATGCCAGCCCATTCCATGCCGGCAAGTTTCCAGCGCAGCCCCAGCACGTCGTCCTCTTCGCCGCTTAGGATCGACTGAATCAGCTCCTGATCCATGCCAAAGACGCTCATCCCGAGATAATGTTCGAACACGCCTTGCGAAAACAGAACCGCAATTGCGATCATCTGCAGCGTGGTCTTCCACTTGGCAAGCTGCGTGACCTTGAGCGTGCCTGCCACGTTACCCAGATATTCGCGCAGCCCCGACACAAAAACCTCGCGGAACAAGATGAGCGTGGCGGGCAGGACCAGCCAGGGTGACCAGCTGGAAAAGCCTACGATTACCATCAGCGCAATCACCACCATCGCCTTGTCGGCAATCGGGTCCAGCATCGCGCCCAGCTTGGTTTCCTGTTTCCAGGCGCGGGCGAGATAGCCGTCAAACCAATCGGTTATCGCCGCGCCGACGAACAGCACCAGCGCGAACCAGTCGGCATAAGGGCGCGTAAAATACAAAAACATCAGCGCCACGCCGGGCGCTGCGATCAGACGCAGAAGCGTCAGAATATTGGGCAGGTTCCACTTCATTTTTCCATCCTAGCCCGCGCTTTCACAAGCCGAAAGCACCAAACGGCATCATACTGCCTCAACACATCATCCGCGCTCGTGAAAAAACGCATAGATCGTCTCTGCCAGCGCGTCTGACACGCCATCTACGGCCTTGAGGTCGCTGAGATTCGCGCGCCCGACAGCCTTGGCCGACCCGAAATGCGCCAGCAAGGCCCGTTTGCGCCCGGCACCCACGCCGGGCACGTCATCCAACGGTGTGGCGCCCACGGCCTTGGACCGTTTCGCGCGGTGGGTGCCGATGGCGAAACGGTGTGCCTCGTCGCGCAGACGTTGTACGAAGTAGAGCACCGGATCATTGTGCCGCAGCGCCATGACCCGTTGGCCGACACGGTGGAATTCCTCTTTGCCTGCGTCGCGGTCGATGCCCTTGGCGACGCCGACCATCGGGATATCCTGCACCCCGTGTTCTGCCATGATCGAGGCCACAGCGCTGACCTGCCCTGCCCCGCCGTCAATCAGCAGAAGATCCGGCCACATGCCCCTGCTGCGATCTGGGTCTTCCTTGATCAGGCGTTTGAAGCGCCGGTGCAGGACCTCTTTCATCATGCCGAAGTCATCACCGGGGGTCAGGTCGTCGCCGCGAATGTTGAACTTGCGGTACTGGTTCTTGAGCAACCCCTCCTGCCCCGCCACGATCATCGCGCCAACGGCAAAGGCACCTTGTATGTGGGAGTTGTCATAAACCTCGATCCGCGTGGGAGGAGCTGGCAGGTCAAACGCGTCGGCCAGCCCTTGCAACAGTTTGGTCTGGGTGGCGCTTTCGGCCAACTTGCGGGCCAGGCTTTCGCGGGCGTTTCGGAGCGCACCATCCACCAGCTCGGCTTTTTCACCGCGCTGCGGCACCAGAAGTTCCACCCTGCGCCCCAGCTTGCCTGACAGCGCTTCGGCCATCAAATCGGGGCTTTCGATTTCGTTGCTGAGGATCAATTGACGCGGCGGTTCGCGGGTGTCGTAGAACTGGCCGATAAACGCCTCAAGCACCTCTGCGGCATCCACATCCGGGCCGACGCGCGGGTAGTAATCGCGGTTGCCCCAATTCTGGTTGGCGCGGATAAAGAACACCTGAACACAGGCCTGCCCACCTTCCATATGCAGCGCGATGATGTCGGCCTCGGACACCCCCTGCGGATTGATCCCCTGGGCGGTCTGCACCTGGGTCAGCGCCTTGATCCGGTCGCGCAGGGCCGCGGCGCGTTCAAATTCCATCGCCTCTGATGCCGCGGCCATGTCGCGGGCCAGCCGGGCCTGTATGTCGGTCGACTTGCCGCACAGAAAGCGTTCTGCATCGCGTACGGTCTGGCGATAGTCCTCTGGAGAAATCTTGCCCACGCAAGGGGCAGAGCAGCGTTTGATCTGATGTTGCAGGCAGGGCCGTGTACGGCTGTCGAACATCGCGTTCGAGCAGTCGCGCAGCAGGAACACGCGCTGCAACTGGTTCAGTGTCCGGTTCACGGCACCGGCGCTGGCAAAGGGGCCGTAATAGCTGCCCTTTTCCTTCTTCGCGCCGCGGTGTTTCTTGATCTGGGGATATTCACTGTCTGCCGTCACGAGGATGTTAGGAAAGCTTTTGTCGTCGCGCAGCAGCACGTTGAATTTCGGCTTGAGCTGTTTGATCAGGTTCTGTTCAAGCAAGAGCGCTTCGGTTTCGGTCTTGGTCGTCAGGAACATCATCGACGCAGTGGCCCCGATCATCCGCGCGATGCGCCCGGAATGCCCTGTCGGGCGCGCATACGAACTGACCCGCGCGCGCAGGTTGCGCGCCTTGCCGACATACAACACCCTGCTCTCGCCATCGAGCATCCGGTAGACGCCCGGAGAACTGTCCAACGTCTTGAGATAGGCCTGAATAACGGCATGGCCTGTGGGTGCGGTCGTGTTGTCGGGCTGGGTCATCGCTGTGTCTGATTCTCTGCTGTCGCTGCACTAGCTTCCGGGTCGGGGCAAGTCTTAACATGTCCACTGAACTTGTGGATAAGTCTGACTATAACTTCTGCCCTTTTGAGTTTTATCGTTATTTTAGGCTGGTTTCGTCGATCTGCCTAATTTTTAGGCACTTCCTTAAGGCGTTGTTTTCAAAGCTAACTTTCTTAACCCCGCAACAAGCCCCTGAAAACAAAGGGCTTTTGGTAACACTTTCGTTACAGTTTGGGCGAAGGTGCAAAACTTTGCCCGCCGCGCGCTAGATATCGCTGATCTCGTCCGAAGTAGGCCACCTTAGGTGTTGACCACCGTCGGTGCAGATCAGTTGGCCGGTCACCCCCGGCGCGTCCAGAAAGTACCCCAAGGCCGCCGTAATATCCCCCGGATTTGCCCCCCGCCCCAACACTGTCCCCTGACGCTCTGCCGCAAAGGATGCAGCGGATTGGTCATGGCCTTTCAGCGTCGGGCCGGGCCCAATCGCGTTGACTCGGATCGCAGGTGCCAACGCCTGCGCGGTGGTGCGCGTCATCGCCCATAGGCCCATCTTGGCCAATGTATAGGTCATGAACTCTGGCGTCAGGTTGCGCACACGCTGGTCCAGCATGTTGACGATCAGGCCGGTGGCCTGCGGCTCTGCGTCGGCGTCCATCTGGGGGGCCAGCCCCTGCGCCGCCATCGCCTGCGTCAGGATAAACGGGGCGCGCAGATTGCTACCGATGTGGCGATCCCAACTGTCGCGGGTGGCGCTGGTCACCGTGTCATATTCAAAGATCGACGCATTATTGACGAGGCAGGTGATTGCCCCGCCCAGTGCCGCGGCGGCGGCGGGCAGCAGGGCCTGCGTCGCTGCTTCGTCCAGCAGATCGGCCTGAATCGCGACGGCGTGGCGACCCACCCCCTCGATCTCGGCCACGGCACTTTGGGCGTCGGTTTTGGACTGGCCGTAATGCACCGCCACGTCAAAGCCGCGTCCCGCCAGATACACTGCCATCGCGCGGCCAAGCCGGGTGCCTGCGCCAGTCACAAGTGCACGGGACATGGCAATGCTCCTTCCAGCTTAGTAGGTGAGGACAACAAACAAATAGAGGGCGTAAAGCGCGCTGAGCGCAATGCCCCACATGCGCGTGATATCCTGCTTGAGATAGACAAACGGGATCAGCAGCAGCGATGCCGCCAGCATGACCCACAGGTCAAAGCGCAGGAACGAAGGATCGACGGCAATCGGCCCCACAAAGCCTGCGATGCCGATGATGGCCAGCAGGTTGAACATATTCGACCCAATGACGTTGCCAAGGGCGACATCGGCCTGACGGCGCAGGGCCGCCATCACGGTTGTCGCGAGTTCCGGCAACGATGTGCCGACGGCAACGAGGGTCAGCCCGATGACGGTATCGCTGACACCATAAGCCTGTGCGATGATTGTTGCGTTGTCGACCAACAGCCCCGCGCCCAGCGGCAGACCAATAAGGCCCAGCACCAGAAACATCCCGATCTGCCAACCGGCCATGTCAGGGTCAGCCCCTTCAAGATCGTCAGGGTCGGTTTCTGCGGCGTTGCGGCAGGCGTGACGATGATCTTTGGCGTCGCCAAAGGCGTCGTACAGGACGTAGCCCAATGCCCCCAGCAAGATGATGCTGGCGATCCAGTCGAACACGCCCCGAAAGGCCAACAGGATAAACAGGGCCGAGGCCGCCAGCATGAAATTATAGGTCTTGCGCGTGCTGCACTCTGAGGTGTGCATCGTCGCCAGTAGTGCCGGAATACCAAGCACCAAAAGAACATTGGCCGTATTCGACCCCACCACATTGCCAAGGGCAAGACCCGGCGCGTTATCCAGAATCGCCTTGACCGAGATCAGCAATTCTGGCGCCGACGTGCCAAAGGCGACAATGGTCAGGCTGACGATCAGCGCGGGCACGCCCAGTCGCAGAGACAGATTGACCGCGCCTTTGACCAGCGCATCCCCGGCCAACAGCAAGATCACGAGGCCAAGCCCCGACAGTAGCCACGGCATCAACATCAGCGCCCCCCCTTGCAGGCACAGGTGCCTTTCCCAATACGGTAGCGCCCACAGCTGTCGCATTTGGTCTGGGACAGGCGTTTGCCTCCCAGCCAATGCATTTTACCAAACCAGGCCAGCAGGCCCATGAACACTAAAAATAGCAGAACGATTTTAAAGACCATGCGCTACAGACCAAAACGCGCATAGGCTGCGCGTTCCTCGATGTCGGCAACGGCGTCCTGCACGATCTGCATCCCAAATCGCGACAGCAGCCCGCGCTTAGCGCCGTGGCGGCGGAACTTTACCTTGTCACCAAAGCGGCCCTTGAGCAGCGGGCGCAGGTGGCCAATACCGTCGATCAGCCCCAGCTCAGTCGCGCGTTTTGCCAGCCAGATCTCGCCCGTGAACAGGTCCTTGTCGGTGCTCAGCTTGGTACCGCGTCGGTCTTTAACGTGGTCGATGAAATTGCCGTGAATATCCTCAAGCAGAGTTTTCAGCCGCGCCACATCCTCGGGGTTTTCCGGGCGGAACGGGTCAAGCATGGATTTCGACTGCCCCGCCGTATAGACGCGCCGTTCTACGCCATGTTCCTTGATAAATTCATGCACCCCGAAGGACGCCGATATCACGCCGATAGAGCCGACAACCGAACTGGGATCGGCGTAAATCTCGTCTGCGGCGGCGGCCAGCCAGTAGCCACCAGATGCCGCGACGTCCTCGACAAAGGCGATGACGGGAATTTTCTTTTCCTCGGCCAGGCGGCGGATGCGCGCCCCGATCAACGAGGATTGTACAGGGCTGCCACCGGGAGAGTTGATCTCAAGCGCGACAGCGTCGGGTTTGCCTTTGGAAAAGGCTTTTTCAATGACGGGGCCAAGCGTTGCATCGTTCAAAGCCGCGCGGCCCTGGGTGCCTATGGCACCGGACAGGCGGATGACGGCAACGCTGGGCGGGGACTTGAGGAAGGGTAACCGATGTCTCATCCCTCCCATGTAGAACGCCCCCGCCTTGCAAACAAGACGGGGGCGGAAGATTACCGTTTCGTCACTGACGGATGCGCCAGCCGGTGCGGAAAATCCACCAGATCACGCCAAGGCACAGACCGGTGAAAAGCCCGATTGCCAGAAGGCTGGTCACGATCGGCACATCGGCAGAGCCAAAGAATGCCCAGCGAAAACCCGAAATCAGATAGACCACCGGGTTGAAGTGCGAAATGACCTGCCAAACCGGCGGCAACATCGAGATCGAATAGAAGGAACCGCCCAGAAACACCAAGGGCGTCACGATCAGCAGAGGGACCAGTTGCAATTGTTCAAAGCTGCCCGCCCAGATGCCAATGATAAAGCCCATCAGCGAGAAGCTGATGCAGGTCAGTACGAGGAACAGCACCATGGCGATGGGATGCGCGATCGAGATATCGACAAAGAAGAACGCCGTGATGAGTATAATGACCCCGATAAACAACGCCTTGGTTGCCGCCGCCCCCACATAGCCGATCACGATCTCAAGAAAGTTAATCGGTGCCGAAAGCAGTTCGAACACGGTGCCGATGAATTTCGGGAAATAGATGCCGAAGGATGCGTTTGAAATAGACTGCGTAATCACGCTGAGCATGATCAGCCCCGGCACGATGAAAGCGCCATAGCTTACGCCTTCGACCTCTTGGATACGGCTGCCGATGGCGGCGCCGAAGACCACGAAATACAGCGACGTCGACAGAACGGGGGAAATGATGCTCTGCGCGATCGTGCGGAAAAAGCGCGCCATCTCGAAGGCATAGATTGATTTGACTGCGATCCAGTTCATGCCGCGTCCTCCTCGTGCAGAAGATCGACAAAGATATCTTCCAGACTGCTTTGCCGCGTTGCCACATCTCGCAGTACCAGCCCGCTTGCGGCTACGTCGGCCAAGAGTTTGGTGATACCCGTGCGCTCGGCGTTGGTGTCGTAGGAATAGATCAGGGTCAGCCCGTCGTCGGACAATTGCAGCGCATCCGATTTCAGCGCGGCAGGCAGGGTCGTGATCGGTGCCGTCAGTTGCACCTCCAACTGCTTTTTGCCCATGCGCGCCATCAGTGTTTTCTTTTCCTCGACCAGCATCAGTTCGCCATTGGCGATGACGCCGACGCGGTCGGCAATCGCTTCGGCTTCCTCGATGTAGTGGGTGGTCAGGATGATCGTTACGCCATCGGCCTTGAGCCCAGCAACGATTTCCCACATGTCCTTGCGCAGCTCCACATCGACCCCGGCAGTGGGTTCATCCAGGAACAACACGCGCGGATCATGGGCCAGCGCCTTGGCAATCAGCACACGGCGTTTCATGCCGCCGGACAGGGCGCGGATCTGGCTGTCTTTCTTGCCCCATAGCGACAGTTGCCGCAGTACCTTTTCAAGCGCAGCGTCGTCGGCCGGGCGGCCAAACAACCCGCGCGAAAAACGCACGGTGTTGATTACCTTTTCAAACGGTTCGAGGTTGATCTCTTGTGGGACCAGCCCGATCATGCTGCGCGCGGCGCGGAAATCGGTGATGATGTCGTGGCCACCCACCGTCACGCTACCGCTGGTGGGGGTGGTGATGCCGCAGATGGTGGAAATCAGCGTGGTCTTGCCCGCGCCATTAGGCCCCAGCAGGGCCAGGATTTCGCCTTCTTCAATTTCCAGATCGACGCCTTTCAGCGCCTCAAAACCACCCGCATAAGATTTGCGCAGGTTTTTGATGTTCACAATTGTCGGCATGATGGCTCCGCTCTTTTCAAGCGGACAATCTAACCGGGTTCTACAGAAGTGAACAGAGCGGTTCAGTCCTTTGTCTTGCCGAACCAGCCCTTTTTCACCGGCGCTGCTTCTTTTGCTGCTTCTTCGATGGTGCCGTCGTCAGCCGGGCCTTCCAGCGAGGCTTGCAAGTTGTCAAAGAACTGATCCGCCATCTTCTTGGCAAAGCCGTCAATGATGCGACTGCCCAGTTGCGCCAGCTTACCGCCAACCTTGGCCTCCACGTCATAGCTCAACGCGGTGCCGCCGTCCTTTGCCGCCAGTCGCACCTCTGCGCCGCCCTTGGCAAACCCTGCGGCGCCGCCCTTGCCTTCACCACTGATCTTAAGTGACGTGTCGGGGACAAGATCAGACAGAGTCACCTGCCCCTTAAACGTTGCCTTAACCGGGCCCACCTTTTGCACCACAGTCGCCTCATAGCCTTCCTCGACCGAGCCGGACACGTCCTGCGCGCCCGGCACGCATTTTTGCAGCATCTGAGGGTCCAACAGCGCGGCATAGACCTCTGATGGGGTTGCGGCAATCTGGCGGGTGTCGGTCATCTGCATCGGAGGCCCCCTTCGGCGTAAGTCATCGCGGTAAACCTAGCCGCTTTTTTTGACGGCACCAATCCCAAACCTTCTGGACCTTCCCCCGCGACCTGATAGGTCTTGGCGATGAACACCTCTCCCCAAAGCCGCGCCGGACTGGCGATCCTGTTCGTTCTGGCCGGTGTGGCTGCGATTTCAGTCAATGACATGCTGATCAAACGGCTGTCGGGGGGCTATCCCCTGCACCAGATCGTTTTCACACGCTCGGCTGTTGGCATCCTTTTGGGGCTGGCCCTCGTTCAGATGGAAGGCGGGCTGCACCTGCTTAAGACGCGCCAGCCCGGTATGCATCTGTTGCGCGGCACCCTCGTGGTGATTTCCAATATGTCATTTTTCCTCGCCCTCGCGGTGCTGCCCTTGGCCGAGGCGACGGCCTTGTTTTTTGCCGCGCCGCTTTTCATCACGCTGCTGTCGATCCCGATCTTAAAGGAAAAGGTGGGCCCTCTGCGGCTTGGGGCGGTAATTGTCGGGTTTGCCGGCGTGATGATCATGCAGCGTCCCTGGGCCAGCGACGCCAGCCTGCACGCCTCGCGGCTGGTGCTGCTGCTGCCGGTGCTCGCGGCGCTGACCTATGCGTTGAACCAGTTGATGACGCGCAAGCTGGGCGTTACCACAAAGGCGTCGGTGCTATCCGTATACATTCAGCTGGTTTTTATCGTGGTGTCGCTGACCTTTTTCATCGTTGCAGGCGACGGACGGTTTATCGACTCAAACAGCGCCGCGCCGCTGCAATTTTTGCTGCGGGCGTGGATTTGGCCCGAACAGGGTGATCTGTGGGTGTTTGCCGTCCTTGGCCTGAACGTCGCCATCATCGGCTATTGCCTCAGCCAGGCCTACCGCATGGGCGATGCTGCGACTGTGGCCCCGTTTGAATATATCGGCCTGCCCCTGGCGGTGTTCTGGGGGTTTATCATATTTGGTGACCTGCCGAGTTGGGAGGTCTGGGTGGGCATTGCCCTGATCCTGGCGGCGGGCCTGTTCGTCTTTTTGCGAGAGCGCCAGAAATCCCTGCGCGTCACCCGCGCCCAGGGCAACAGACGGTACTGATTAACCCGTCCATTATCGCGCCGAACCCCCTGCCAGCTTTACCTTGTCAAATATGTCCAGCGCGGCCGGGGCCACGGCCCCTGCCCGATCGTGGTCAACGGGCGACCTGCACCACCACCTTGCCGGTCGCCTTGCGATCGCGCAGCAGTGACAGCGCATCGTTTGCCTGTTCCAGCGGCAGGACATTGCTGACGTGGGGCTTTAGCTTCCCGGCGACATACCAGTCGATCAGCGTCGCGAAACTGTCGGTAAGCACCGACGGTTTTATCCGCGCATAACCGCCCCAGTAAAAGCCGAGCACGGTCAGGTTCTTGACCAGCAAGATGTTCGCGGGGATTTGGGGGATGTCACCGCTGGCAAAGCCAAGCGGGATCAGGCGCGCTTCGGGGTTGCAGGCGCGCATGGCGGCCTTGAACTGGTCACCGCCAACCGGGTCATAGACCACATCGGCGCCGCCCAATGCCTTGACCGCCTCGCGGATATCGTCGGTTTCGGAATCAATCAGGTGGTCCGCCCCGGCGGCCTTGCACACCGCCAGCTTGTCCTTGCCGCGCGCAACGGCGATGACCTCGGCCCCCATCAGTTTGCCCAGTTCAACCGCCGTCAGACCCACGCCGCCAGACGCGCCCAGCACCAACAGCCGCTCGCCCTTTTGCAACCGGGCCTTGTAGTCGAGCGCCACATGGCTGGTGCCATAGGCAATCAGGAAGGCCGCGGCATCAACCGCATTCATTTCATCGGGCAGCGGCACGCAGACCTCGGCCGGGATGGCCGCATATTCGGCCAACCCATCAAACCCGGTATAGGCCGCGACGCGCTGGCCCTTTTTCAGGTGATCAACCCCAGCGCCCACGGCGGTGATCGTGCCGGCCAGCTCCATGCCTAGCGTAAAGGGCAAGGGTGGTTTTTCCTGATAGGTCCCTTTGATGATCAGCAGGTCGCCAAAATTCAGCCCGCAGGTGTCAATCTGAACCAGAACTTGCCCTTGGCCCGGCACCGGCATCTCCAGTTCCTGCATGGTCAGGGGCTGATCATAGGCTGTGACTTGCATGGCGCGCATGGGGGGCTTCCTTTTTCGATTATCGTGCAACAGTTGCCGCAAGCGCGGCCCGTTTAGCAACCCCTCATGGAACCAAATGCGCCGACGTCAAGTTAGCCAGTTACACCCGTCGCAGCCGTACCGCTGACGGCATTGGATATATATCATGCACAACGTCGTTCTTGTCGGTTCCGGCCCCACGTCGCTCTATACTCTTGCTGCCCTGCTCGCCCAGCCCGCCGGGTTGGCCATCACCGTGATCGAGCGTGAAAGCCAAAGCGGCACCGGCATGCCCTTTCGACCCGATGACACCGATTTGGTCATGCTGAGCAATATCGCCAGCATCGAAATCCCGCCGATCTGCCAGACCTTTCTGGCGTGGATCGAAACATTGCCCGACGAAGTGCTGGGCCATCTGGGCATTAGGCAGGCAGACCTGCACGCGCGGCATTTCTTTCCACGCGTTCTGCTGGGAGCCTATCTGCGCAGCCAGTTGGGCACACTTGCCAAAGGTGCCCAAGCGGCGGGCCATGACGTGACGATCCTGAACAATGCCCATGCTGTCGATGTGGTGCGTCTTGGCAAAGGATACCGCGTTACCTTTCGTCAGGGCGGCAATATCCACGCGGCGCAGGCCGATCAGGTGGTTCTGGCGACGGGGCATGAGTGGCCCGAGGATCAGGCGGATACAGGGTACTATGCCTCGCCCTGGCCCTCGGCCAAGCTGCGCAATATTCCAGCCGCGCGGGTTGGTGTTCTGGGCTCATCGCTCAGCGGGATCGACACGGCACTGGGGATCGCGGCAGCACACGGGCAATTCGAAGACGGCGGGACGGTATATCAACCCAGCCCAGACGCCGCAAAGAAACTGCGCATCGTTCTGATGTCGCGCAAAGGCCTGCTGCCCGAGGCAGATTTCTGGTGTGAGTTGCCCCACCTGCCGCTTGATCACTGCACGCCCGAGCGTTTGGCTGATTTAGCCGCGACCTCTTATACCGTCGACGATATCTTTGCCCTGATCCGCGAGGATTTAGCCGCCGCTGACCCCGCCTATGCACGGCACATCGGATTGGCATCCTTACGTGCCGACGACTTTGCAGATGCCTACTTTGCGGACCGCATTGATCAGGACCCATTTGTGCTGGCGGCCGCCAATCTGGCGGAGGTCGACAAAAACTATCAAAGCCAGACCACCGTCCCATGGCGTTATGCCATACTGCGCCTGCACGAGGCCGTTGCCCCGTTTGTACCCGGACTTTCGGACGCCGAGCGGGCGCGCTTTCACCGGGCCATTGCGCCCGTGTTCATCGACAACTACGCCGCTGTCCCGCCGCAGACCATCCGCCGTCTGCTTGCGCTCGGCAAAGCCGGTGTGCTGGAGGTTCAGGCAATTGGTGATACCGCACAGATCAAGCATTTACCCGAAAAGGCGCGCACTCAGGTGCGCTGGGACAAGACGAGCCGAAGCTTTGCTTATTTTGTGGACGCGCGGGGACAGCGGGCACTGAATGCCGGTGATCTGACATTCCCCACCTTACTGGACCAGCTTGATCTGGACCCCGATGCAGCTGTGCCGCTGGACGATTGTTTTCGCGTGAGCACGGACAAGGGCACTTGGCCGGGGATCTATTGCGCATCGCTGCCCTTTATCCTGCACCGCCACCCCTTTGCACAGGGCATCACGGTGAGCCATGAAATCGGTGAGACATTGGCCGAGGCCATCGCGGCCCAACGCGCCACGGACGAAAGCCGCGCAATACCCCAAGCGGGCTAAGACAGCGTTACGGCATGATCACCGAGCGGATGCCGTAGGCCACCAGCGCCAGCGCCGCGACACTGGCCAGCCAGATCAGGACGAACCAACCGACACGGGACATCCAGTGTCGCATCAGTGATAGCCTTCATCAGGGTCAATCTTGCCGCGAAATACCCAGTAGGCATAGGCGGTATAGCCTAGGATCATCGGCAGCAGCACCAGCGTACCAACCAGCGTAAAGGCAAGGCTTTCATCAGGCGCCGCCGCCTCGACGATGGTCAGACCGGGTGGCACGATATGCGGATAAAAGCTGATCCCGATACCGATAAAGCCCAACACAAACAGCAACAACGCGCAGAGAAACGGCTGTACGTCGCGTTGCTTTTGCAGGCCGCGCAACATGCCCAAGGCCGTCAGCGCGACCAGCACCGGCACCACGCCGCTGAACAGGGCTGTGGGCCAAGCGAACCAGCGCTCGAAATAGACGGCATCTTTGAACGGGGTCCACAAGCTGACCAGCGCCATCAGGATCAGGGTCGCGATAGCAAAAGGCCAGGCCAGCCTGCGCATGTGGCTTTGGATACGCCCCTCAAGTTTCATGTTAAGCCAAGTCGCGCCCAACATGGCATAGCCCAGCGTCAGTGCGACCCCGGTCAGGAGGGAAAACGGCGTCAGCCAATCCCACCACCCCCCGGCATAGGCTCTGTTTTCAACCTCGATCCCCTGGACCAGCGCGCCAAGGGCGATACCCTGACAAAAGGAGGCCACCAGTGAGCCGCCGAAAAAGGCCATATCCCACAACGGCTTCCATCGTGTTGCGCGCCAGCGGTATTCAAACGCCACACCCCGAAAGATCAGCCCCAACAGCATCAAAATGATCGGAAGGTAAAGTGCCGGCATCACGACCGCATAGGCCAGCGGGAACACCGCAAAAAGCCCGCCGCCCCCCAGAACCAACCAGGTCTCGTTGCCATCCCAGATCGGGGCGACCGAATTCATCATCACGTTGCGCTCGCCTTCGTCCTTGGTCAGCGGAAACAGCAGACCCACACCCAGATCGAAGCCGTCAAGGATGACATAGATCAGCACCGCCCCGGCGATGATGCCCGCCCAGATGAATGAAAGTTCCAGTCCAAACATATCAATCCTCTCCCGGTTTGCCGCGCACGGCCGCTTCTTCGCCAACGCCCAGAACCGGCCCGTCTTCTTGTGCGTCGTCACGTTCGTCTTCCAGCACGTGATCACGCACCGGTTTGCGCATCATCGCCAGGATGTACCAAGTTCCCGCACCAAAGACGAAAAAGTACACAACGATGAAGGCAATGAGCGAGGCTGCCACCGCGGGTGCCGCCACGGGCGCGAGACTGTCAGACGTGCGCAGCAACCCGTAAACGGTAAAGGGCTGGCGCCCGACTTCGGTCGTGATCCAGCCCGCCAGCACGGCGACAAAGCCGGCCGGGCCCATCACCAGCGCCGCGCGGTGCAGCATGGGTGCTGCGAACAACCGCCCGCGCAGGCGCGCCAACAGCCCCCAGAGGCCCAGACCAAGCATGGCAAAGCCCAGCGCAATCATGATGCGGAAGGACCAAAAGACAATTGCCACTGGCGGCTCGTCCTCATCGGGTATTGTGTCGAGCCCTGCCAGAGGCGCATTCAAATCGTGTTTGAGGATCAGAGAGGACAGTTTCGGGATTTCTATCGCATAGTCGATGCGTTTCTCTGCCGTGTTGGGGATGCCGAACAGGATCAGCGGCGCGCCGTCGTCATGGCTGTCGAAATGCCCCTCCATCGCCATCACTTTGACGGGCTGGTGTTCAAGCGTGTTCAGCCCGTGGACGTCCCCCGCGGCGATTTGCAACGGCGTCACCAGCACCAGCATCCACATCGCCATCGAGAACATTCGTCGCGCGGCGGCATCGGCGCGATCGCGCATAAGGTGCAGCCCCCCCACCGCCCCCACGACCAGGGCCGTGGTCAGGTAGGCCGCCAGCACCATGTGCACGAGGCGATAGGGGAATGACGGGTTAAACACGATCTGCCACCAATCGCGCGGCACGAACTGACCGACATCGTTGATGGCAAAGCCTGCGGGGGTCTGCATCCAGCTGTTCACCGACAGAATCCAGGTGGCCGACGCCAATGTGCCCAGCGCCACCATCGCCGTGGCAAACATGTGAAGCCCGTCACCCACCCGGCGACGACCAAACAGCATGATGCCCAAAAATCCGGCCTCAAGGAAAAACGCCGACAGCACCTCGTAGGCCATCAGGGGGCCAACAACCGGCCCTGCCTTGTCGGAGAAAACCGACCAGTTGGTGCCGATCTGGTAGGACATGACGATGCCCGACACGACCCCCATGCCGAAGGCGACGGCAAATATCTTTTTCCAGTAGTTGAACAGTTTGAGAAAGGTTTCGTCCCGCGTCCACAACCAGCGCGCATTGATCACCGCCAGAAAGCTGGCCAGGCCGATGGAAAATGCCGGAAAGATTATGTGGAATGAAATCGTGAACGCAAATTGCACCCGCGCCAGAAGTTCGGCGGTGTAGCCTTCAAACATGATCAAACCCTCAACAATTGGTTTAGGCTTATATATGGGGCGTGACCTGATGCTGCACAGGCCAAATTGCCGCAGCGCCCCGGCATCAGGTGTCAGTCGGTAAAATCTACAACCACCCGCAGCCCCGGCGCGTTGTCCTGCAATTCCATCGTCGCCCCGTGCAGCTTGGCCACAGCCGCCACAAGTGCGAGGCCCAACCCATGCCCCGGCGTGTTCCGGCTGGCGTCCATTCGGAACAGGCGCTGCAACACTTTGTCGCGCATGTCGGGTGGGATACCCGGCCCATTGTCGGCGACGACCAGGCGCACATGGTGCGGCGTCTGTTGCACTGCGATGGTCACGCGGTTGCCGCCGGTGCCGTGGTGCAACGCATTTTCGATCAGGTTTGTCAGCAGTTGCCCAAGCAAGGTGCGGTCGCCCAGCAGCTGCACCGGATGATCCGGCAGATCAGCTATCAACGCCTTTTTTAGATCACTGGCCGTTGGTTCGAACAGGTCAGTCATCACCTGGCAAAGGTTCGTCAGATCAACCGCTTTAAAATGCGCGCGCGCATCGCCGCTTTCGACCTGCGCCAATTGCAGCAAGGCCTGAAATATCTCGGCGATACCATCCAGTTCGGCGCGGGCGCGGGCGATGGGTTGCGCCCGATCCCCGCCCGTCGCCTCGGCACGGGCCAGATCATCCAGATGCACCGATACCCGCTGTATCGGCGTCTTGAGGTCATGGGCGATATCAAGCGACACCTGACGCAGCGCCGCCACCGATGCCTCCTGCGCCTGCGCCATCTGGTTCACCGTGTCGCCGATGCGCATCAGATCATCCGACCAGCGCGGCCCGATCTGTACCCGCGCGGCCAGGTCGCCGGTGGTCAGATCGTCAAGCGTGCGGCGTATCACCTCGACGTGGCGTTTGGACCTGCGCGCGAGGATCAACCCACCTGACAGCGCGATTAGCGCGGTGGGCAGCAGGCTGACCAACAGGATGTTCACAAAGACCACGCGCAGCGCTTCGATTTCGGCACGGCTGCGGGCAATGGTCAGCAGACCACCGTAAAGCGTATCGGTAAGGGTGAGGTACACGCCGCTGTAGGGCGTGCGCGCGGCATCCAGCGACACGATGTGATACCCTTCGTCATCGCGGGCGATGGCGCCGTTGCCATAAATCCGGCCATCCGGGGCGATATAGCTTAGGATCAAGCGGCCCGGATCGGTTGCACGCGATTCCGCCTCGACCAACTGCGCCAGCGCGCGGGCACCCGGCGCGGCGCGGAACCCTGCCATGTCCTGCGCCAGATCGGCGCGGATGGCCTGTTCGAATGACCGCTGAGTGACTGCGTAACTGGCAGCAAGGCTCAGCAGGCTGGCCCCGGTGAACAGCACCACCAGCAAAAGCGCCAGACGCAGCGGCATGGAGCGCCAGAGCTGGGCAAGCCGCGCGGTCACCCGTCGATCCTGTAGCCGGCGCCCCGTACGGTCTGGATCAGCTCAGTGTCGAACGGGCGGTCAACCTTGGCGCGCAGGCGGCTGATATGGGTCTCCACCACGTTGGTCATCGGGTCAAACGAGATATCCCAGACCGACTCCAGCAGCATCGTGCGGGTCTGCACCCGTCCCTTGCGCCGCAGCAGATGTTCCAGCAGGGCAAATTCGCGCGGTAACAGATCAATCTCCTGCCCCGCCCGCGTCACCCGACGCGAGATCAGATCGACGCAAAGGTCACCCGCACGCAGGGCCGTTTCCTGATCGAGCGCCTGCGGACGCCGCGCAAGTGCCGCGACACGTGCGGAAAGTTCGCCAAACGCAAAGGGTTTAACCAAATAATCATCTGCCCCGGCTGTCAGCCCTTCGATCCGGTCCTGCACCGCGCCCATAGACGTCAGCAGCAGCACCGGCGTGGCGTTTCCCGCCCCGCGCAGGGTTTTCACCAGGGCAAGCCCGTCAAGTTCGGGCAGCATCCGGTCCACGATCAGAACGTCATATGCACCGGCGGTCGCCTGCACCAGACCGTCACGCCCGGTGGCAACCACATCGACCACATGCCCCTCTTCGCGGAGTCCGCGTGCGATGTAGGTGCTGGTGGTGGTGTCATCTTCGACAATCAACAGTCTCATGGTGCTCGCTATGTAGGGTCGCCCAATATCTAAAGCAATTCGCGCGCCGCCGCAGCCATCCCGTGCGATCCTTACAAATTTGTATAGCGCAGGCGACGCGGATGTTATGCGCACCCCCCATTTGTCGTTCACAACATCAGATGCAAGGAGCATTTACATGCAGATCACCCTATCCAAGACCCCCCGCGCCGCCGCCCTTGCGTTAAGCGCGGCACTGGTTAGCACCCCCATGCTGGCGCTGGCCCCCTCGGCGGCGATGGCGGTGCCCCCCGGCGGCTATGCAGATCTGGTCGAGGCCGTTTCGCCCGCCGTGGTCTTTATCGAAGTCACGGCGACAGCACAGAATGTCGACATGCAGCACCAATTGCCGCAGGGCATGCCCGAAGAGCTGCGCCGTCGGTTCGAACACATGTTGCCCGGTCAGGACGGCGCGGGTGCGGTGCCGCAGCAAGGGCTTGGGTCCGGTTTTATCATCTCGGCAGACGGTCAGATCGTGACCAACCATCACGTTGTGGCGGGGGCCGATACCGTAACGGTCAAGCTTGCCGATGGCCGCAGTTTTGCGGCCGAAGTGGTGGGCAGTGATGCCATGACAGATATCGCCCTGCTCAAGATAACGGCGGATGTTGATCTGCCGATGGTGGCATTCGGCACCTCCAAGTCGCTGCGCGTCGGTGACGAAGTGGTGGCAGTTGGGAACCCCTTTGGCCTTGGTGGCACCGTAACGTCGGGGATCGTGTCCGCATTGTCGCGCGATATCCAGTCGGGCCCGTTCGATGACTTTATCCAGACGGATGCCGCCATTAACCGGGGAAATTCCGGCGGCCCACTTTTTAACAACGCGGGCGAGGTCGTGGGTGTGAACACTGCGATCCTGTCACCCGGTGGCGGATCGGTCGGCATCGGGTTCTCTGTGCCGTCTGATCTGGTGCAGACCGTGGTGGCCGATCTGGCTGATGATGGATCGGTCGAGCGCGGCTGGCTGGGCGTTCAAATCCGGCCGATGACGCCCGAAGTGGCAAACGTGCTGGGCTATGACAGCCCCAAGGGCGCTGTAATCGAAGCCGTGAGTGCCGACAGCCCTGCCGCAAATGCGGGGTTGAAAGCGGGTGATATCATCCTGTCGTTTGGCGAAACAGACGTGAACGACCTGCGTGACCTGACCCGCGCCGTCGCCACGTCCACGCCGGACAAAGCAACCAAGGTGGTGGTGCTGCGCAAAGGCGCAGAGCAGACCATCGACGTAACCGTGGGCGCGCTGAAACCCAAGCCAGCGTAAGCCCACGTCCCCCCCGGCGGTTATGCTCCTGTCCCTGTACCGCCGGACCCTGCCCGCGCGCCTCCCCCCTCGTGGCGCGCGGGCTGCCTGACCCCTTGGCATTTGCCCCTGTCCGACGCCATACTGTCCGTGATCTGGTCCGCTCAGGGCCGTATTGCGCAAAGGGATACCATGACGTCACCCACCCTATTGCTGCTTGTCATCCTAGCGGCCTTTGCCCTCTATGCCCTGCTGAGCGATGTCATTTCCCGTAGTATCCTGACACTGCCGATCCTGTTTTCCGGTCTGGGGCTGGCTTTGGCCGAACCGGTGGCGCGGCATACGGACCCGGCCCTGATTGATCAGGGCAAGCGGCTGCTGGCTGAGGTGACCCTGATCCTGATCCTTTTTGCCGATGCCAGCCACGTGCGCTTTGCCAAGCTGCGGGCGAATTGGCAGCTGCCAGCCCGCATGCTGGTCATCGGTATGCCGTTGACCGTGGCATTGGGCACTGCCGTGGCCTATTGGCTTGATCCAACGGCGGGGATCGCCATGGCCCTGCTGACCGCTGCGGTATTGACCCCAACCGATGCCGCCCTGGGGCAGGCCATCGTCACCAATCATGATCTCCCGCTTCGGCTGAGCCAGACGATCAATGTCGAAAGCGGTCTCAACGATGGTTTGGCGCTGCCGTTTGTGCTGCTGGGCGCGACCCTGGCCAGCGCCAGCGCAACTGACTTTGATACCGGCGCACTCGCCCTGGATACGCTGGGTCAGGTGGTGTTTGGCCCGCTGGCGGGCATCGCAGTTGGCTGGATCATGGCGCGGGCTACCGACATCGCCCAAACGCGCGGCTGGATGGGCGAAGCGGCCGGGGGCATTGTGTTTCTGAGCACCTCATTTGCCAGCTATCTTGTCGCGGAGCACCTCGGTGGCAACGGATTTATCGCCGCCTTTGTCGCGGGCATGACCTTTGGCAATTGTTATCGGCATGACATCCACTTCATCACCGAATTCATGGACGATGTGGGCCAGTTGCTGACAATGGCGGCCTTTCTGGTGTTTGGCGCGCTATTGCTACCCGAAGGGTTGGCGCATGTCACACCGCGCGTTTTATTGCTGTCGGTCCTGTTCCTGACCCTCGTGCGCATGGTGCCGATTTTCGTATCTCTGACCGGCAGCGGAATGCGTAGCGGCGACAAACTCTTTCTTGGCTGGTTCGGGCCGCGCGGACTGGCATCCATTCTTTTTACGCTGATCATCCTGGAAGAGTACAACCTGTCGGGTGCCGAGGACCTGCTGGCCTGCGTCACGTTGACAGTCGGCCTGTCGGTCATCCTGCACGGGTTCACGGCCACGCCGCTGGCCCGCTATATCGTGGGCCAGAACACCATTTCCAATGACAGGTAGGATGATTTATTCGGGATTCGTCAGATCAAACGCTTCCAAATGAAAGCGGACGAGCTGGGCGACCGAGTCCGCTTCGAGTTTGCGCATCACGCGGGCACGGTGCACTTCGACGGTCTTGATTGAAATCTGCAGTTCCGCAGCGATGTCGCGGTTTGATTTACCCGCAGCGACCAGCAGAAACACGCGGTGCTCTTGCGGCGTGAGCCGACTGAGGAGTTCGGCGGCTTCGGATTCTGCATCATTGGCAGCGCGCCGCGCCTCGTCGTTCAACAGAGCCGTATTGATCAGGTCCAGCATATCCTGATTGGAAAACGGCTTTTCGATGAAATCCACGGCGCCGGCCTTCATCGCTTTGACCGCAGTGGTTACGTCGCCAAAAGCTGTCATGAGTATGATCGGCGCCTTGATCTGGCGCGCGATCATCGCTTTTTGCAACTCAAGCCCGCTCATCCCCGGCATGCGTACATCGGTGACGACACAGGACACGCCGCTGTCATCATAAGCGGCAAGAAAGTCCAGCGCCGACCCGAACGCCACCGTGCGTATGTCGACCGATTCCAACAGCCATACCAGCGACTCTCTGACCGCAGCGTCGTCATCGACAACATAGACGATAGAATTTCTTTTCATGCTACTCCTGTCCCGCCAGCGGCAGCGTTACAGACAGGCACGCACCGCTTTCATTGGATTTAGTGATTTCGATGCTGCCGCCGTGAGAATCCACGATGGCCGCGCAAATAGCCAAGCCAACGCCCAGACCCTTTTCTTTGGTCGATTGAAAGGCCTGAAACGCTGTTTCGGGGCTGATCCCGCCGCAAAAACCGTTGCCGTCGTCTGCCATGACGATCGTGATCACTTCGTCATGGCAGCGCGCCTCAACGCGCACTCGCGCATTTGGGCGACCGGCTTCAATACAGGCCTCGATGCCGTTCTTGATTAGATTGATCAATAACTGTTCGATCTCGATCTTGGCGCAGGTCAACACAGCGTCTCCGGTGTGGTCGTCAAAGATCACATCAACACCGGAGGACGTTATTTCGGCCTGAATGAGCAGTTTCACCGCCGACAGGATGTCGTCAAAAGGCACATCGGCGCGCACTGCATCGCTGCTGTGAAGATAGGTGGACATTGACCGCAGGATGGCACTGGCGCGTTCGGACTGGTTGACCATGTTTGTCAGCACGGCAATCATATCGTCCCGCTTGAGTTGGTTATTCTTTGCCCGCAGTACACAGCCTGCGGCAAAATTGTGAATAGCGGCCAGAGGCTGGTTAAGTTCATGGGCGATCGAGGCGGTCATCTGGCCAAGGGTTTCACGCCGGTTCAGCAGTTGCAGCGCCGCTTCGTGCGAGCGCAGTTTTTCCTCGCTGGCCACCCTTTTGGTGATATCGGATGCGATCGTCAGCAGGCTGCCGTCTGCGACGACATAATCCGTCACCTCAAGCCAGCGGCCATCAGGCATCTGCACGCGGGTGAAATCCGCAGGGTTCTCGCGGCGGTTCTTGCGCGCGCGTTCCCAACGCTCCTTGCTGTCCGTTGGCTTACCGAATTTTCCGCCGGTAAAAAACCTTTCATGCAGCGTCTCGAATTTTTCACCCAGAATCTCGTCGCTGGCCGCCCCTAGCAAGAAATTATTACGGTAGTTTTCGTTGCAGTATACGACCCGGTCCTCGCTGTCATACAGCGCCACGATGGTGGAAATCTTCTCGAACGCCAGAGCGAGCGCATCAACCGCTCTTTTACGTTCCGATTCCGCCTCGACGATTTCCGTACGGTCAAATGACGTGCCCCTGAAACCGGCAAGCGCACCGTCGCTATGGTAATAAGGTTTACCGGATACGTCGACATGATGAACCTTGCCGTCGTCGCGTTGCAACATCACACGCAGATTGCGGAACGGCTTCTGTGCGGCAAGGCGTCTGCGGACAACGTCATAATCAAGCGCGGTTGTATCGACGCCACATTCGGCCATCGTCTTGTGCAATGTGAAAAAGCTGCTGCCATCCGGCACGTCCTGACTTCCGCCAGACAGATAGGTAAAGCGTGTCTCCGGGTCCATTTCCCAGATCCAGTCGGTCGCACTTTCGGTGAAATCACGAAATCGGCTGCCGCTTTCGGCAAGGTCGGTCATCGCTTTCTGGTGATCTGTGACATCTTGAATCGCGGCGAGCAGACGGACACCTTTTGTCGTGGGCAGTCGGCGCAAGCAGGCGCGTAGATAGATCGTTCGGCCGTCTCTTGCTACGAAACGCACGTTCTCGATCTGGTCGTTCTCCAAACCGGACATCGCCGTTTCGACGCCATCGCTGTTCCCCACGCCGCGTTGCCAGAGCGAGAAAATCAAATTCGCATCACTATCAAGCAGCTTTTCCACCTCGGGGGAAATATCTTTGAGCGTTCCGTCGGTATCCCATTCCAGATAACCGACGCCCGCAACGTCAGCGGCCAGCGCACGCTTGGCTTCGCTAATTGCTACGTTGTACTCGGCCTTCTCAAGCTCCGTCTGGTCCATGACAACCACCAGAACGCCCATAACCTGATTGCGTTTGGTCACAGGCAAATAGGTTGCAGATCCATTTTCACGGTCCAACTCGGGGCGGCTGAAATCAAAATGCCACGTCACCTGTCGACCGGACATGGCCTTTTCAAGGTTGGGCATGATCGTGAGCAGAATGTCGTCAGGGATCAGCGACGACAGCTTTTGCCCAATCACCTGAGCCGGTGGTTTTCCCAGAACCTTGCAATACGCCCGATTGGCAAAGCCGTAGCGAAAATCAGGCGTAATATAGGCTGCTTGCAACGGCAGGGAGTTCAACATGCTGTGCAACTGATTGCCAGCATCGGTGACCGGATCGACGATCGTGCCAAATTTTCTGAACTCGCGGATGCGTGTGACCAGAATAATCAGGATGCCCAGTATTAGCAGTACCAGCGCAATTTCGGCGGGATGCTGAAACACCGGGTATTCGCCCGGAGTATAGGCCAAGTATAGGGCCGCGGCGATCATGCAACTTGTAGCAAACGCGACATAGGCCCCAACCTTGAACAGCCGGTCGCCGGACATCCGATAGATCATCACCGCCAGGCCGGTGTATAGGCACAGCACTGTCAGACTGAATATTGAAATCAGACTCATTACAGCCCCCAACCCTGCCAAATGATTCTACGAAAGCCCGCAGATGTCCATTAGGGGAAACCCCTATGGCACCGCATATCTCAGCGAAACGCGATAGGCATTGTCTCCGCTTCGCTCTTTCGGTCAGGATAATGCGCGATGACACGCGATATTCTGTTAACCAGAACAATGCGATGCTGCGACGACTAGGGGTTTACCCTTAGAACCCACAGGCTTTGCCCAATATCCCACCTGATAATCGTTAAAGTAGAATGTTTATGGCCCGGCCTTTGTTGGGGCCGTTTCTATCAGGCCTTCCGATGAAAAAATCACCAGATCAAGGAAACAAGATGCTTAAAGAGTTGACACGATCCAAGCCTGCACCCACGCCACTGGAACTGAAATTCGTCGACGACATGTACGCCAAAGCGGATATGTTGATGGCGAAACAATTGCGACAGATCGGCACTCAGAAAATGTCATCGTCGGCTATTCTGGCAAACACGACGGAAATCGACTGCGACGACGAATAACCGTCCTATCAGCGCTAAATTGCGCTTTTCGAGACGACATGTTCGCTGTCGATTCCGCCCAGCGAATGAAACAGCCCAGACGTATTGCTCACGCCAAATTTCTTGAGCAACTTGGCGCGGTATACCTCAACCGTACGATGCGAGATATCCAGTTTGATCGCAATTTCCTTGCTCGTCAGCCCTTCGGACAGATGGCTCAATATTTCACGCTCGCGCCGGGTCAGCGGCAGGTAAGGACGATCAGCCGATAGGTCGGCAAAGCTCCAGACCGCGCGATCCAACGGCGTTTCTGGGGTAAATGAATGACCGCGCACCCGGCACCAGAACAGGCTGCCATCTTTGCGTGCCATGATCCGTTCGTCCCAATAGGTGTTGGTTTCACGCAGCTGTACGACACCTCTGTCGCGGATATTCACAAATTCCTCGTCTGACGGATAAAGCACCGAAAACAATTGGTTGCGCAGGTCAACGCGGGCATAGCCGAACATCTGGGCAAAGGTATTGTTGCATTCGCGGATCATGCGGTTCTGTGTCACCACCAACCCCACGGGCGCATAGATAAACGCCAGTTCGGCAAAATCGCCGTCCCGAAAGCAGTCTTCGGTACGTATTTCCACCATCTTGCTCCGATTGCATTAATTCTGGATGCTCAAATTTCAAGCTAAACGACGGGTATGCGCGGCGCAACAGCGCCCGCGCCCCGTTCAGGGAGGATACCATGAAGACATTCACGCGGATCGCCGCCGTGGCTGCGAGTGTTGCGTCATTCGCAAGCGCGGCCTTGGCCGAAGACCCGATCAAGATCGCCCTTGTTCACGGGCTGTCGGGCAGCAGTTTCGAAGCGTTTTCCAAGCAGGCCCAAACCGGATTTGAACTGGGCATCGAATATGCCACCGGCGGCACCAACACCGTCAAGGGACACCCGATCGAGTTGATCATCAAGGACACCCAGTTCAAACCCGACGTCGCCCGCGCCGTACTGGCCGAAGCATATGGCGATGACGATGTGCTGATGGCCATCGGATCGACCTCTTCTGGTGTGGCTTTGGGGATGTTGCCGATCGCCGAGGAATACGAAAAAATTCTGATCGTCGAACCCGCGGTGGCCGATAGCCTGACCGGGCCTGACAGCAACCGCTATGTGTTCAAGACATCGCGCAATTCTTCGATGGACATGCAGGCGCAGGCGATTGCGTTGCAACCCGACGAAAATCTGTTCGTCGCCACCATCGCCGAAGACTACGCTTTTGGTCAGGACGGTATTGCCGCGTTCAAGGCCGCCCTTGATGGCACTGGTGCCACGGTGGTGAGCGAAGAATACGTGCCCCAAGGCACCGCAGACTTTACCGCCGCTGCCGAGCGCATGTTCAACGCCCTGAAAGACAAAGAAGGCCGCAAGGTCATTCTCGTCTACATTGCGGGTGGCGGCGACGCACCGGGCAAAATTCAGGCGTTGGACCCGTCGCGCTATGGTATCGAGATTTCGATGGGCGGGCATATCCTGCCGGTTCTACCGACATACAAGCGTTTCCCCGGTCTGGAAGGGGCGGTGTATTACTACTACGAAGCCTACGACAATCCGATCAATGAATGGCTGGTGAAAACACACCAAGAACGTTTCGACAGCCCGCCGGATTTCTTTACCGCAGGCGGCATGGCGGCAGCACTAGCGGCAGTCAAAGCGATCGAAACAGCCGACAGCCTTGAGACGGAAGACCTGATCAAGGCGATGGAAGGCATGACCTGGGACACGCCCAAAGGGTCGATGACGTTCCGTCCCGAAGACCATCAGGCGCTGCAATCCATGGTGCACTTCAAGATCCGTGTGGATGACAACGTCGATTGGGCGATCCCCGATCTGGTCCGCATCATCGAAGCGGATGAAATGAACATCCCCGTCGGTCGCAACAACAACTAATCGCGTCTGGGCTGGCCCCAATTCCATGTGGGCCAGCCCCCACGACAAAGGTTTTTCCCACTATGCCGACGCCTTCGCTCATCACGCGCGATCTGACCATTCGTTTTGGCGGTCACGTTGCCGTCAACGCTGTGTCCTGCGCCTTTCACCCCGGCGAGCTGACCGTGATCGTGGGGCCGAACGGGGCGGGCAAGACCACGTATTTCAACCTGATTTCGGGACAGCTGGCCGCCACATCCGGGCAGGTTATGAAAGGTGATGTCGATCTGACACGCATGGCCCCCTCGACGCGTGCGCGTCAGGGCGTGGGCCGCGCCTTTCAGCTGACCAATCTGTTTCCGCAGCTCTCCGTGCTTGAGAATATCCGCCTGGCCGTTCAAGCCCGCGCCGGGGACGGCTGGCGCCTGCTGCGCCCCGTCTCACGGTTCACCGGGTTGATCCGCGATGCCGAACATTACCTTGAAGCCGCGCGGCTGACCCGTGTTGCCCATCTGCCCGCCGCTGCCTTGCCCCATGGCGACCAGCGCAAGCTGGAGGTGGCGCTGCTGATGGCGATGGAACCGGACATCTACATGTTTGATGAACCCACCGCTGGCATGTCGCTGGACCATGCACCCGATGTGCTGGACCTGATCGGCCAGATCAAATCCGATCCGACCAAAACCGTGCTGCTGGTCGAACATAAAATGGAGGTGGTACGCCGCCTCGCCGACCGGATCATCGTGCTGCACAACGGCGAGTTGTTGGCAGATGGCCCCCCCGATCAAGTGATGAACAGCCAGATCGTGCGGGATGTCTACCTAGGCACCGCGACGGAGGAAACCGCATGAGCCTGCTGCGCATCAATCAAATGAAGACCGATATCGGCCAGTACGCCGTGCTGCATGACGTCAGCCTTGATGTGGCCGAAGGTGGCGTGTTTGTCCTGTTGGGGCGCAATGGCGCCGGCAAGACGACGACACTACGGTCGATAATGGGGCTGTGGAAACCCACGCCGGGGTCGGTGCAATTTGACGGCTGCGACATCACCGGGTTGCACACCGCCGACATCGCCCGCCGTGGCATTGCTTATGTACCGGAAAACATGGGTATCTTTGGCAGCCTGACGGTCGAGGAAAACTTGATCCTGGCCACGGCCAAGGGCCAGTTTGACGCCGCGCGGCTGAGACGCATCTATACGCTGTTTCCCGCGTTGGAACGGTTCTGGACCAAACAGGCGTGGAGCCTTTCGGGTGGGCAGAAACAGATGCTGGCTGTGGCCCGCGCCATCGTAGAACCCAGACGACTGATCCTGATTGACGAGCCGACAAAGGGGCTGGCGCCCGCCATCGTTGCGGCAATGGCCGACGCTTTTGTCGAGATTTCGCTCGATGCCACGATCCTGTTGGTCGAACAGAATTTCCACTTTGCCAAAAGCATCGGCCGCGACATGGCCGTGATCGACGATGGGCGGGTGGTGCACAGCGGCACGATGGCGGGCTTTGCCGCCGACAAGGATTTGCAAAACCGGCTGCTGGGCTTGGCCGCATGAGGAAATACATGGAACGAATTTCGGACGTAATGGGCCGTCTCGGCGGGGTTTATCTGCTGCCGCTGATCCTGGCTATCGTCGCTTTTGTGCTGATCGGTGCACCATCGTCCTGGGCGACACTGACCGTGGCGGGGCTGGCGATGGGGATGATGGTGTTTCTGATGGCCTCAGGGCTCAGCCTGATCTTTGGATTGATGGACGTGCTCAACTTTGGTCATTCCGCGTTTATCAGCTTTGGCGCTTTTGTTGCCGCCTCGGTATTGGCCGCGCTTAGCGGTTGGTTGGGGGCGGATAATGTGCTGCTGAACATTGCGGCACTCGGTCTTGCCATCATCGCCGCGATGTCCTTTGGCCTTGCGGCGGGGTGGTTCTTTGAAACGGTGATCATCCGCCCCGTTTATCATGATCATCTGCGCCAGATCCTGATCACCATGGGCGCGCTGATCGTGTCAGAGCAGATCATCCTCGCCGTCTGGGGCGGCACACCAATCACGGTTCTGCGCCCACAGTTCCTTGAAGGTGCGTGGATCATTGGGGATGTCAGCATCGAGATCTACCGCATCTTTGCCTTTGGCCTGGGGCTGGCGGCGTTCATCGGCCTATACCTCGTTTTGAACCGAACCCGCATCGGGCTGCTGGTACGCGCCGGGGTGGAAAACCGCGAAATGGTCGAAGCACTCGGCTTTCGCATCGACCGGTTGTTCATCGGCGTGTTCATGGTCGGCTCGGCGCTGGCGGCGGTGGGCGGTGCCATGTGGGCGGGATACGAGACGTTGATCACTCCGGCGCTCGGCGGTGAGATGATGATCGTGGTCTTTATTGTGGTCATCATTGGCGGCCTGGGCTCCATCGAAGGCACGCTTCTGGGGGCGCTTTTGGTCGGGCTGACGGCGAACTACGTCGGCTTTCTGGCGCCTAAACTGGCGTTGGCCAGCAATATGATCCTGATGACGGCGATCCTGCTGTGGCGGCCCAATGGGTTGCGCCCGGCGGTGAAGTGAGGTGAGCATGCAGACCAAATCAACCTATGGCACCATCGCGGTAAGAACTGCCGTGCTGATCATCGCCACCCTGCTGCTGTTTGCACCGTTTCTGTTTCAGGACGTGCGTGCGTTGGAAGTGGCGGCGCGCATCTGTATCTTTATCGTGCTGGTGGCCAGCTATGACCTGCTGATCGGCTACACCGGGATCGTCAGCTTTGCACATACGATGTTCTTTGGTTTTGGCGCTTATGGCGCTGCGATCCTGCTGCGGCAGATGGGGCCGGGTTGGGATGCGGTGCTGCTTGGGGGGCTGGCCGGTGTGCTTGTTTCGGTTATCGTCGCCACGGCCGTGGGGCTGCTTAGCTTGCGGGTCAAGGCGATCTTTTTTGCGATGATCACTTTGGCCACCGCGTCGGTCGCGCTGGTGCTGGCATCGCAGTTGTCACAGTTCACCGGCGGCGAGGATGGTATCACCTACCGCGCGCCGGACCTTTTCAAACCCGCGACCAAGCTGATGGTAGATGCCGATGGCAAGGTGGTAACCCTGTTCGGGGTCAAGTTGAACGGCAAGCTGGCGGCCTATTATTTCGTGTTTTTCACGTCGCTGGCGCTGTTCGTACTGATGCTGCGCGTGGTGGCCGCCCCGCTGGGCGCGGTGTTGAAGGCCATCCGCGAAAACGAAGCCCGCGCCGAGGCGATCGGATATCGCGTCGTGGCCTACCGCACCTTTGTCTTCTGTCTGTCAGCGGCAATCGCGTCGCTCGCCGGGACAGTCTATGCGGTCTGGCTGAAATACACCGGCCCGGACACCACGCTGAGCTTTGCCATTATGATCGACATCTTATTGATGGTCGTGATTGGGGGTATGGGCACGATGTGGGGTGCGGTTGTGGGCGCGGTGTTGATGGTCATGGCGCAGTATTACCTGCGCGATCTGATGGGCGCTGCGGCTGAGGCAACGGCGAATATTCCCCTGCTGCCGGATTTGCTTAACCCTGACCGCTGGCTGTTCTGGCTGGGCATAATCTTTATCCTTCTGGTCTATTTCTTTCCACGCGGGATCACCGGCACGGTGATGCAAAAGGGCGTGCGCTGATGTCCATGCCGCGCTTTGCCTTTGTGCCGGTCATGGACCATGAAATCCACGTGACCGAATGGGGCGATCCGGCCAACCCCGCACTTGTCATGTCTCACGGGTTGGCCCGGACGGGCCGCGACTTTGACGAAGTGGCGCAGGCCCTTTCAGACAGCTTTCACGTGCTTTGCCCCGACATGATCGGCCGCGGCATGTCCAGTTGGTCGCAGAATCCCGATGCCGAATACTCGGTTGAATATTACGCAGGCATCGCCGCCGATTTGCTGGACCACTACAAAATCGACAGCACAGCGTGGCTCGGCACGTCGCTGGGTGGGTTGATTGGTATGCGCCTTGCCTCTGGTCGTGATGCAGACCGGATCACTGCGCTGATCATCAACGACATCGGACCCGAACTGCCCGACGCCGCGATCGACCGTATTTTGTCCTATGTCGGCGAGCTGCCAAAATTTGCGGATTTTGCCGATGCGCAGATATGGCTGCGTACCGTTTACGCGCCCTTTGGTCCAGCGTCCGACCTTTTCTGGCAGCGCATGGCGCGCACATCATTGCGGCGGCGGGATGATGGCCAGTTGACGTTGCATTACGACCCACGCATCACGGCCCAGTTCACCGCTTCGCGGCATGAACTGCGCAGTTGGGATCGTTGGCAGGATATCCGCACGCCCTGTCACCTGTTTCGCGGCGCACAGTCGGATCTGCTGCTGCCCGACACGGCGGCGCGGATGTGTGCCTCCGGGCCGCGACCCGGCCTGTCTGAAATCGGTGACTGTGGCCATGCGCCAACACTTTCCAATCCGTCAGACATCAAAGCGCTGCGCGGGGTTTTGCGCAATCTTAGGCGCTAGATCCTCGGTCCCGTGGTCAAAACCATTGCGATGCTGCGGTCGCTTTAGAGTCTTTACAGCCACAAGTAGTATCTTTGGCACGGGTGCACGCGCTTTGCCCTAGGCAAATCAATTCGGCATACGCCATGGTCAGGCAAACTTGGATCAGGGTCGCACGGGCCCCGATTTCGTGCGGCATCGGCATTAACGCCTGAAAGGACAAGGTTTGGCCAAAGTCACCAAGACACCTGCGACCGGGGGCTCCTCGCAGCGCATCAAACGGATCGTGATCCTGCTGACTTTCGGTCTGGTTATCCTTGGTTTTGGCTATCGGATCGAAGATCTATCCTATCGGACCTATGTGCAGGATCTGGAGATGGAAGCGACGATTGAACTGATCGAAGTGCGCGAAAAAATTCAGACAGAGATATTCGACCAGATCCTGAAGCTGCGCGAACTGGCGACGATCATCAGTGAAAACCCCCGCATCAATCAGCAAGAATTTGGCGCACGGGCACAGGATTTTCTGGACAAAAACCCGGACGTGATCAACGTCGCAGCCGCACCGGATCAGGTGGTGACAATCGTCCACCCGCTGAAGGGAAACGAGAGCGTGATCGGGTTGGATTACCGAACCAACGCCGAACAATACCCCAAGGTATTGCAGGCGATGGAGACCGGCGAAGGTTTGGTAACCGGCCCTGTGAACCTGGTGCAAGGTGGTCAGGGGCTGATCCTGAGGCAGCCGGTTTTTTACGCGATGAGCGATGGGGACACCGCGCCAAGGCGCGCCTGGGGGATCCTGTCGATGGTGGTCGACTATCAGCGCTTTGTCGAAAAGCTAAAGATCAACGAAATCGAAGAGCGTTATGATGTCGTCATCCGCGAGGTCAACAGTGACGGCCTTGTGGAGCAGATAATCCTGGGCGATCCCGATGTAGCCCTGCACGATCCGATCACGCTGGGCTTCAACTTTTCGATCGGGCAATGGGAAATGGCCGCCACGACCAATGGCGGCTGGCCTGCACAGCGGCCAAACCACGCCCGACGTTGGCTGATACGGATCGTCGGAATATCGGCGGCGATGGCGCTTTTGTCGTACATCATGAGACTGGCCGAGACCCGTCGCATCGCGGAATCACGCCTCTACAATGGGATCGAAGCCCTGGATCATGGGTTCGTCATGTTCGACCCCGATGGAAATCTGGTGGTGCACAATGACAAGTACAAGGAAATGCACAGTGCGCGCGATGTTGTCGCCCCCGGCGTTACATATGAAAGCATCGTGCGCGACAGCATTCAACGCGGGCTGGTACCAGACGCCATTGGCAACGAAAAAGAGTGGGTTCGCATCTGGTTAGAAAAGCAGGAACAGGGCGCTTTTGACACCGAACAGCGCATGCTGGACGGGCGGATCATCAAGACCTCGGACCGACGGATGAAAGATGGCAGCATCGTGGGCCTGCGCATCGACGTAACTGACCTCAAAAAAGCGCAACTGGCCGCTGAGAACGCGAACAAGGCCAAGACAGACTTCATGGGCGTGCTTAGCCACGAATTGCGCACACCGCTGACTGTGATCCTGGGCCATGTGCGGCTGGCACGCCATTTCGACAAACAGCCTGTCGCGCGCGCGCTGTCCGATGCCATCAACGAATTGCCCGGTGGCCCGGAAAACTTGCAACCCAGATTAGAAGCAACCTTCGACAAGATGTCGCAAATCATGAGCACTGTGGAGCGGTCTGGGAATCACCTGCTCATGCTTATCAACGAAGTGCTGGATTTTGCCAAGATCGACGCAGGCGGCTTGTCGATCGAAAAGGAACCTGTCGATATCGACGATATCGTTGAGCCTGCCGTCGATCAGATGCGTCCACTGGTCGAAGACAAAGGGTTGCAGTTTGACGTTACCTGCCAGCCCGGCATCCTGATTGCCGATGCCAAACGGGTTCAACAGATTTTGATCAACCTTATCAGCAATGCCGCCAAATTTTCGGATGCAGGGGAAGTCCGGCTGGTGGTCACGAACACCGGCGACACGATGGAATTCCGGGTGTCAGACAGTGGTATCGGCATCCCGGAGGCAGAGCTTGAGCGCGTGTTTGAACCGTTCCATCAGGTCGATTCCAGCGCCGCGCGTCGCTTTGGCGGCACCGGACTTGGCCTTGCCATTTCGCGCGATATTGCATTGGCGCACGGCGGCAGCCTGACGGCCACAAGCGTCGAAGGCGAGGGCAGCACATTCCTGCTAACCCTACCGCTACAGGAGCAAGCGTCTATCGAGACAGGCCTTTCCAACTAAGCGCGGAGCGCACGTCGCGGATGGGCCTGCGGTACAGGGGCTAAAATTCGGTCAAGTTGACCAACGTGCGCGCGCCATGCAAGAGTTTTGAGGCGTCAGTCGTTGTCATGTGGCGCCCGCCCGTGGTCGGATACCGCTCAAGATAAAGCGCCGCCCTACCGGAATTTTCGGATCAGTGCCTTGAACGTCGCATCACAATCAGCCTGTTGCTAACGGTGTCACGCTCTGGGTCTGCTCACCAAGACCTTCGATCCCCAACCGCACCTGATCGCCGGGCTTGAGAAACCGGGGCGGTTTGAACCCTGCACCAACGCCCGGAGGCGTGCCGGTGCAAATCAGATCACCGGGTTCCAACCGGGTGAATTCCGACATGTAGGATACGATCGTCGCCACGTCGAAAATCATCCGCGCCGTGCTGCCATCCTGTACGCGCTCGCCGTTGACCTCCAGCCACATGGCAAGCCGACCCGGATCTGGCACTTCGTCGCGGGTGACCAGCATCGGACCAGTCGGGCAAAAATTGGGGAAACTTTTGCCTTTGGTCCACTGCCCGCCACGTTCCTGCTGCCACGCCCTTTCGGATACATCGTTGACGACGCAATAGCCCAACACGTGATCAAGTGCGTCTGCGTGACTGACGTTTAATGCAGGTTTGCCGATTACCACACCCAGTTCGACCTCCCAGTCGAGTTTGGTCATCTTGTCGGACCACAGGATCGGGTCATTTGGGCCGCAGTAGGTCACGCTTGATTTGTTGAACAGGATCGGCTCGTCGGGCACGGGCAGACCGGCTTCGGCCGCGTGGTCGGAATAGTTCAGTCCGATACACCAGATATTGCGGGGCTGTGCGACGGGTGCTGCGATACGCTTGTCTTTGGTATCCAGTATCGGCAGCGTGGTCAGATCGACGCCGCTCAGTCGGTCAAATAGGCCTTCAATGACCTGCGGCGTGAAGTCCGGCACTATGCCCGATACATCCCGTGCCACGCCATCGTGGTCCAAGACAGTGGGCGTTTTGACCCCTTGCCGATCCCCAAACCGCATCAATTTCATCGCGCAACTCTCCTGTTTCTCCCGAACCACAGGGCGGACCATAGTCATCTTAGTGCTCAACGCCAGTGTATTTTCAGGGTATTGTCCACCGACCTTGGCGTGCTGGTCAACGTTCGCCACGGCATCAAGGCGGCGCGTTGGGCCGTCGCGTTGGCAAACACCTCTGTCAAAACGGACGAACTGCGGTTAATTGGGCTGACCCCAAAGCCCGATGCGCGAGGATACGAGCAATGCAAAAAACCGCCATGCCAGATGGGTCGGGATATTTTCTCTATCACTCCATTGGCCAATACCCTGACAAAGCCAGCGAGATGCGCCGCGCGACGGCGGACTTTGCCGACCTCTGGGGCTGTTTTGACGACAGCCAGTGGCCAAATGTCTTGCCACTCAAGACACGCTTTATCGATGGTTGGTCACAACTGATAAACGCGCCCCGCGGTACGTTGACCACTGCGGAAAATGTCACCGTGGCGCTATATTCGCTGATCGGCGCCCTGCCCGCCCAGCATCTGCGCGGCAAGCGGGTGCTGGTGGCGCAGGATTGTTTTCCTTCATTGCATTTTTTGCTGGCGGGCATTGCAGATCGGTTTGAGTTTACACTGGATACCGTGCCGCTGCGCCAAGGCGCAACTTGGGTCGAAGACGATGACATGATTGCCCAGTGGGGCGATGATGTCGGTCTGGCACTGCTGACCTGGGTTACGTCGACCGCGTCACATCGTTGCAACCTAGACAGGCTGGTCGCACATGGACGTGCCAAGGGCAGCCTTGTTGGTGTGGACATCACCCAGGCTGCCGGGTTGCTGGATTTTGACGTGATGGCTCCGGCGGTGGATTTCACCCTTTCCACCAGTCTGAAATGGCTCTGTGGCACCTCCGGCGCTGGCATTTTGCACGTGGCCGAACCCTTACTGCACCATTGTACGCCCGAACTGCGAGGCTGGTTTTCGCAGGAGAACCCGTTTTCGTGGGATCTGGACAAGTTCACTTTTGCCCCGGACAGTCGGCGCTTTGATCACGGCACGCCTGCGATGATGGCACTGGCGGCGTCCCTGCCTGCGCTGGAATGGAACTTGGCCCAGCCGCCGCACCGTCTGCGCGATCATAACCGCGCCCTGACGGCACAGCTGATTTCGCTTGCCGATGATCTGGCATTGCCGCTGGCCACGCCCCGCACCGAAGACGCGCGGGGAGGCAGCGTCATGATCCGCTGCCCCTCAGCCGAGGCCAGCAATGCCGCAGTCGCCGCGCTGCGTGAGGCGGCGGTTTTCACCGACGCGCGCGGCGCAACATTGCGACTGTCGCCGGGGATATGTACGACCAATCAGGGCATTGCACGCCTCGCGGCGACCCTGCGCGCGTGTATGGTCGGAGGCTGAGCGGCAGGTGCAATAGCCGCCGACGGTCGACAACAGCCTAGCCCGCTGTGATCATGCAGCGCAGATGCGGTCAGCCGCGATGATGCCATCATTCATGGGCCAGTCAAATGCGAATGTCGCCCCGTGACCGAGGGACGATCTCAGAGTGATCTTGCCACCATGACGTTCCACCGCTTTTTTGACGATGGACAGCCCGATACCCGTGCTTTCCGCATCACCGCCTGACCGAAGCGTCTGGAAAACCTGAAACACCTTTTCCTGAAACTCTGGCGCGATGCCTGGGCCGTTGTCTGTGACCGACACACTATAACGCCCGCCTGTCGCGGTGACATTGACCTTAACCAACAGATGATCGACATCGTGATGATATTTGATCGCATTTCCCACAAGGTTTTCAATGACCTGTCGGAAATGGACGGTGTCCGTATCAACTTGATAAACGTCGCCTGTAAGTTGCAATTGGTCAGCCTGATGAAGCCCGAAGTCAAAAGCCAGTGACGCAATCAGGGCGTCAAGCATCACTGGCGCGTCCTCAGCCGGTTTGCGGCCGATCTGTACATAGTCAAGAATACCGCGCGTCAGGTCGTTCATCCGATGAACCCGGTCTTGAATGCGGGTCAGGTTCGCGGCAACGTCGGGGTTGGCATCAGCCGCGGCGAAATACCCTTCAAGATCTTCTTCGATCATCTCGGTCAGTGTGCCAATCCCGCGAAGTGGCGTTTTCAGGTCGTGTGATGCCACATAGGCAAACTGCTCAAGCTCATGATTTTTATTAGAAAGTGCGACGTTTGTATCCGCGAGCTTGAGAGATTCACGGCGTAGCGCAAGGGTCACTTCATCGGCATAGGCGACGGCCCGAGTATTTGCCCGCGCCATCTGGAACAATAAGGCGACGATCAAAGCCTCGATAAATAAACCTGCGATCAGGATGAACATCGGCTTCGACAGAGTATTATTTTTGCGAAAGGCGCTGTTAGTCCTGATATCCACGGTCCACGTTCGGCCATATAGGTCCAGCCCAACCGTTTCCACAAACAAGGGCTTGGGGTCATACGTAGGATCCTGCGGCTGATGTTCGTCATAGATCAGCGTGTCCTCATCGCGGATGCTGAACCGGATGTTGCGCAGATCCTCGGATAACAATCCGTCCATCAACCTGTGAACCACAAAAGGCGCATAGACCGCCCCCAAAAAGGCATCCTGCCGGGCTGTAATAGTGGTCGGCCGCTCGCCCCGATAAAGAGGGGCGTAAAACAAAAAACCTGCCGTGCTGTCGGCATCTTGAACCAGCGTAATCGGCCCGGTTATGCGCGCCTTTCCTGTGTCCCTGCTTGCCAATGCCGCCGTGCGGCGGTTTCGTTCATGCGCGACATCGAGCCCCACAGCGGCAGCGTTTGTCGCTGTCGGCTCTATCAGCGTTATAGGCATTTTGATGGGCTGACTATGGGTGGGAAACACCCGGAAATCAGGGCGAAATTGCTGTTGCCGGGCGAGATATGCAATTAGTGTCGCTTCGTTATGGGCGTTGATTAACCCGATGCCATTGATCCCTGGATACCTTTCGTCGATGCGCAGGGTCCGGGCAAATGTTTTCCACTCTTGATACGACATATCATCGCCGTGGGATTCAACGGCCGCAACGCCAGCCCATAACGCATCTTCATATTTGTTCATGCGATCAACGATCAGCCCCAGTGCCTGATCGCGCGACGCCTCAAAAGCCAACTGGGTCTGTTTCTCAACCTGATATTTCGAGAACTGCCAAGCGGTGATGGTCAGCATCAACGACAATACAACCACAACGATGTGAAAAAGCCGGATGCGGCCTTCTGTCTGAGAAGGAAGTTGTTTCAGACCAATCATCTGTCGCCCCGCTGATCTACGTTGCGGGACGGTAGTTTCAGAGGCTTAACAAATCGTGGATAGCTGATTTATCCATCCACTTTTCCTTGCCCAGCTGCGTATGCGACCAACCCACTGCGCACGTTAAAGATGCCGCAGCACACAAATGCGCCGTGCCCCTAGGGGGTGATCATGATCATCTCGGGCCTGGGTCCGGGCTGATGCCTGCCTTGTCCAGCAGCGCCGCGACTTCTGCGAAGGACGTATCAGGCGTGGTTTGCTCTGATTTTCTCTGCGTCAGAAATGCCTCGCATGGGCCTGCAAAGGCGATGGCGCGGTCCAACTCTGGATTGCTGCCGCTGCGATAGGCGCCGATGCGGATGAGTTCTTCCATATCGGCATGTGCGGCCAACGCTTTGTGCGCGGCGGTCAGCAGGGTGTATTCCACCGCGCTGTGACACTCGGGCAAGGTGCGCGATACACTCGCCAGCAGGTCAATCGCAGGATAGCGACCCTTTTCAGCGATGCGCCTGTCCAGCACGATATGCCCATCCGTGATCCCGCGCACCGCGTCGGCAATCGGATCGTTCATGTCGTCGCCGTCTACGAGAACAGTAAAAATTGCTGTGATGTCGCCCTTGCCCTCGGGCCCCGGCCCCGCACGTTCCAGCATTTGCGGCAATTCTGAAAAAACAGTTGGCGGATAGCCTTTCGCCGTCGGCGGCTCGCGAGAGGCAAGACCGATCTCGCGTTGGGCCATGGCAAAGCGAGTCACACTATCCATCAACAGCAGCACATGCTGGCCCTGATCGCGGAAATGTTCAGCCACCGCCATTGCCGTCCAGGCGGCCTGGCGGCGTGTCAGGGGCGGCTCGTCTCCGGTGGCGACGACCAGAACCGCTTTGCGCATCCCTTCTTCGCCCAGATCAATAGCGATAAAATCCTGCACCTCCCGACCACGTTCGCCAACAAGCGCCATGACCACGACGTCGCATTCGGTGTGGCGCGCCAGCATCGCCATCAGCGTCGATTTCCCGACGCCCGAGCCGGCAAAGATACCCAGACGCTGGCCCCGGCAAAGCGGTGTGAAGATATCGAGCGCGCGGACCTGTGTGGCCAGCTTCGGACCGATCCGTTTGCGGTCAAAGGCACCGGGGGGTGATCCGCGCAGCGCCCGGGCGGTGGTGCCTTCGGGCAGATGGCCCCTGCCGTCAAGCGGCTGGGCGGATGCGTTGATAACCCGACCTTTCCAGCTTTCGTCGGGGCGGATGACATCGCCGCCGGTGTCCACCTCGACGCGGTCCCCTGCCGCGACACCGCGCCACGACCCAAAGGGCAGTAATTCGGTGCCTTGCGTCCCCAGCCCCACCACCTCGGCGTGAACCGGCCCGCTGGAGCCATGCACGATGCAGCGTTCCCCGATCCCAAGCACCCGTTCCAGCCCAACCGCCGTCAGCGTGATCCCGGTGATTGCCCGGACCTCACCACTGATCTGGGCTTCTCCAGCTTCACGCGCAAAGCTTGTCAGCTCGGAAAAGATGGTTTGCATGGATAATTTCCTCTAGGATATAAGGTTAAAATTTACTATACATGAATTAGAAGGACGGTAACGCAAAAATGAACTTGTCTAATCTTTCTATCTTTGGCCTTGCGTCAGACCGGATGACGTGGCTTTCGGCGCGCCAAAAGGTGACCTCGGAAAATGTCGCGAACGCGGCAACGCCGAACTATCAGGCCAAAGATGTGTCCTCCTTTTCGACGCTGCTGGAAAATCGGACCTCGACCGAGGCGGGTTTGGCCACCACCCATGACAAGCATATTTCAAGCTGGGCCGGCGCCGCACAGGGCATCCGCGAGATCAACGACAGCACGTCAACGGCAACGACGCTGGACGGCAATACCGTGAACCTCGAAGAGCAGGCAATCCGCGCGTCCGAGATCAGCGACCAGTACAGAATGGCAGCACAGCTTTATCGCAAAAGCTATGACCTGCTGACAATGGCAGTCACCGGCAGCAGGTAAGGAGCACACATGGATCCTCTTCAGTCTATCGCCAAGATCGCCGCCAGCGGCATGACCGCACAGACGGCGCGTCTGCGGATCATCTCGGAAAACGTGGCGAACGCGGATTCCACAGGCACGACCCCCGGTGCAGACCCGTTTCGCCGCAAGACCATCAGTTTTTCCGAATTGATCGACCGCACCAACGGTGCGTCGCTGGTTGAAGTGGATAACATCGGGCGCGACCAAAGCGCCTTTCGCCTGAATTTCGACCCGTCGCACCCCGCCGCCGACGACACAGGATACGTCAAGCGGCCAAATGTTGATCCGATCATCGAGATGACCAACATGCGCGAAGCCTCGCGGAACTACGAAGCCAATATGAACATGTTCGAAGCAGGCCGCCGGATGCGCGGCCAAATGCTCGATCTGCTGAAGTGAGACAGACATGAGCGATCCCGTCTCCCTGATCTCGACCGCCGCCGTCCGGGGGGCCTATCGCACCTCACAGTCTCTGACGGGCCAAAAAGGCGCAGGCGCAGTCGAAGAGGTCAGCGCCAATGATTTCAGCAAAATGGTGCGCAGCGCCTCTGAAGCCGCGCTTGAAACCGTGCGCGCGGGCGAAGCAACGGCCCAGGCAGGGCTGCGCGGAGAAGCAGACACACAGCACGTGGTCGAAGCCATGCTGGCAATGGAATCCACGGTCAAGGTCGCCGTGTCAGTTCGTGACCGTTTTGTCGAAGCCTATCAGGAAATTCTGCGGATGCCGATCTAGGCCATGAACGAAACCGAAGCCTATGACATCATCTCTGACACCATACTGGCCGTGCTTCTGGCGTCCGGTCCGGTGCTGGGGGTGGCACTGGTTATCGGGCTTGTGATCGCGTTTTTTCAGGCCTTGACGCAAATTCAGGAAATGACGCTTACCTTCGTGCCGAAGATTGTCATGATCTTTGTTACCCTGCTGGTGGCCACACCTTTCATGTATGCCACGCTCAAACACCTGTCGGACACGGTATTCGACCTTGTCGGAAATGGCGGGTTGTGATGCGAATGCCACGTATGCTGCTGCGCACCGCAGCGCTGGGGCTGATGCTGAGCGGTGCTGCACAGGCTGAGGGGTGGGCCCGGTTTTATGTTTCCACCTCGAAGCCCGCCATTGCGGCCCCTACACCTAGTTCCAACATGGCCCGTGGTGGCGAGCACGGTATCTGCATCCGCGAGATCCTTGCCGCTCAGGCGCGTCACGGCATTCCCGACAACCTGCTGCTGGCCATCGGCCTGCAAGAAGCGGGCACAAGGCGGAACGGACATTTCACAGTCTGGCCCTTTGCTGTGAACGCCGCAGGCACGGGTCGTTTGTTTGACAGCCGGGCCGCGGCGCTTGACTGGGTGGCTGAGCGACAGCGCGCGGGGGTTCGGTCCATCGACGTGGGGTGCATGCAGATCAATCTGCGCTGGCACCCCGATGCCTTTGACAATGCCGCACAGGGGTTCGACCCCCGCATCAACGTCGATTATGCCGCGCGATTCCTGAAACGGCTGCACCGGCGCACGGGCAACTGGATGCTGGCGGCAGGGTCATATCATTCGTTTGAGCCTGAGTATCGTGACGTTTATCTGGCCCGTCTGCAAAAGAACATTTCAGCCGCCAATGCCCGACTACCGGAGTTTGTCGCCCTTGCAAGCGGCGCACCGCATCGCACAGCACCCGACAGCACACGGCCGGTGAGCCGCGAGCCTGATGGCAGCATCACTGTCGCCCGCGCGACATGGGGCGCGCATCTGGGCGGCGACGCAAATGCGCGCACCTCGCTCTATTCATCCCAAGAAATGCAACCCGTGCTGCCACAGTTCACCACGGTCACGTCGGAGGCATCCGGATGAGCACCAAACCCCCAGCCGCCCTGCCGCGCATGAACATGCTGCGCGCCAACAAGGATGTCGGCTTTGCTGTGGGCATGGCGCTGGTGCTGGTGGTCCTGTTTCTACCGCTGCCGCCGATGTTGCTCGATCTCGGGCTTGCACTATCGCTCTCGCTCAGCGTGCTGATCTTTATGGTCGCACTCTGGATACCTTCGCCCTTGCAGTTCAACTCCTTCCCGACCCTGTTGTTGGTTACGACCATGCTGCGCCTGTCGCTCAATGTGGCGTCCACCCGTCTGATCCTCAGCGAAGGCCACGCGGGTCTGCATGCCGCGGGCGACGTCATTCAGGGGTTCTCCAAATTCATCGTTGCCGGCAACTTTGTGATTGGTATCGTGATATTTGCCATCCTCGTGGTCATCAACTTTGTCGTCATCACCAAGGGCTCCACGCGTATCGCCGAAGTGGCCGCGCGGTTCTCGCTTGATGCGATGCCGGGCAAGCAGATGGCAATTGATGCCGATATGGGCGCCGGACTGATCGACGAAGACGAAGCCCGCCGCCGTCGCAAGGAACTGGAAGACGAAAGTGCCTTTTTCGGTGCAATGGACGGTGCGTCAAAATTCGTGCGCGGCGATGCGGTAGCGGGGCTGATCATCACATTGATCAACGTGATCGGCGGCATCCTGATCGGGGTCGTACAGCGCGGAATGGACGTGGGCGATGCGGCCAATGTATTTACCTCGCTGACCATCGGCGACGGGCTGGTCAGCCAGATCCCGGCACTTGTTGTGTCGCTGGCCGCTGGTCTGATTGTGACCAAGGGCGGCACGCGCGGCGCGGCGAACGAGGCCGTGCTTGACCAATTGTCGAACTTCCCCAAAGCGCTGTACATGGCGGCGCTGCTGCTGTTTGGGATCGGTCTGCTGCCCGGTTTCCCAATAGTCATCTTTACACTGCTGGCTGCCGCTATGGCCGGGCTTGGCTTTGCCATTCAACGCACTGCCACCGAGGCCACAGAAGAAAAAGCCCGCGTCGACGCATTGGAGGAGATAAGAAAGGCCGCCCCCGAAGCCGACAACAATCCGATGCGGCTGGACGAGTTGCGATTGGTGATGGGCGAAGGGCTGGTTGGGCTGGCAAATCGGCCCGACGCGGTCTTGCCAAGCAAGATCAAGTCACTGCGCAAACATTTCGCCGAGGAATACGGTTTTCCCATGCCATCGGTTCGGATCAAGGACGATGTCAGCCTGCCGATCAACAGTTATGTTTTTCAGGTGCACGGCGTTGACGTGGCGCGTGGCGACATTCGGGCCAATCAGATGATGGTGATCAATCCAGACGGTGCGCCGCTGCAACTGGCGGGCGAGAAAACCCGCGAACCGACGTTCGGGCTGGATGCGCTTTGGGTCGATCAAAAGGTCGCAGATCAGGCCGAGGCCCAGGGCTATACCGTCGTCGACCCCGAGAGCGTTATCACGACCCATCTGACCGAAGTGGTCAAGGAGAACATGGCCGAATTGCTGACCTATGGCTCTGCCAAGGAGGCCGTTGACGGGCTGGACCGGAACTATCAGAAATTGGTTAACGACCTGCCTGTGCCGTCGCCCGCGATCATGGTTCAACAGGTGTTGCAGGAATTGCTGCTGGAGCGTGTGTCGATCCGTAACCTGCCGTTGATCGTCGAGGCGATGGCCGAGGCAACGCGCCAGACCAGCAAGCCTGCGTTGATCCTCGAAAACGTCCGCCGCCGCCTGGCCAGCCAAATTTGTCAGGGGCTGGCCGACGATCAGGGCTTCGTGCCGGTCATCACATTGTCCCCGGCCTGGGAGACCGAATTTATCGAAGCCGTAAAGATCGTGGGCGAAGACCGCACCTTTGTCATGTCGCCAAAGAGGGTCCAGGAGTTTGTCCTGCAAGCCCGTAATCAGATTCAGCGGTTTGCCAGCGAAGACACCTGGCCCGCCCTGATGGTCAACCCAGAGGCCCGGTCCTATGTGCGGTCTATGTTGGAGCGGGTCAGCCCGATGACGCCCGTGATATCCAACGCCGAAATCCACCGCAAAGTGTCATTGCGAACCGTCGCCACCATCGGAGGCTGAACCGTGGACCTGTCCGCTTTGCTGAGCGATGCGCTGATGGGATACTTCGTGGTGTTTGCACGTCTGGGTGCAGCCTTGCTGTTCATGCCCGGCTTTGCCGATACTTCGGTGCCCGTACGGCAGCGCCTGCTGTTTGGCCTGGTGCTGAGTGCTGCTCTTTATCCTGCGACCGGCCTTGGCCCCGTCACTGAAGACCGGCCCGCCGCACTGATGCTGATCTTTGGTGCCGAAATCACGATCGGTCTTTGGATCGGCTTGGTGGCACGTACGCTCCTGTCTTCGCTGCAATTCGCGGGCTATCAGATCGCACTGATGTCTGGGCTTGCCAATGCGCTGGCCCCCAACATCGGCGCCTTTGAGGGCGCGACGAGCATGGCGGCGATGCTGTTGGTCGGGGCCACCGCGCTGATATTTGTCACCGATCTGCACCACCTGATCATACATTCGCTACTGATGTCCTATCAGGTCTTTGAACCGGGCAGGTTCATGCTGCCCGACCTGATGGATCAATTTGCCCGCGCCGTGCAGGTCAGTCTTTATCTTGGCCTTTCGATCGCCGCGCCTTTTTATGTGGCGGGGCTGGTGCTGAACGTGGGCATGGGTCTGGCCAACCGGATGATGGCAAGCTTGCAGGTCTTCTTCATTGCGCAGCCTTTGCTTATCGCGGCCGGGCTGGCCTTGATGGTTCTGGCAATTCCAACCATGATGCGCGGGTTCCTAGAGCCTTTTGCTGAATGGCTGGCCACCTACGGATTCTGATCAGATGTCGGAAGAGGACAAAAGTTCAAACACGGAAGAACCGACCGACAAGAAGTTGCGGGACGCGCGCAAGAAAGGCGACGTTCCGCAATCGCGCGAAACCGGGACCGCCATGGTGGTCTTTGCACTTTTGATGATCCTTGTATTTGTGTTGCCCGGATCGGCCGGGCGCATTGTCGCCGCGCTGCAAAGCCCGCTGCGGGGTGCTGGCATCACTGACATCGGCACGGGCAGCACAGGGCTAACCGAAGCAGGAGTGGTGCTGAAGGATCTTGGATTCACGCTTGGGCTGGCATTGGCACCAATTGCCGGGATCATGGTCTTGGCGGCGCTCTTTGGGGTCATGGTACAGGGAGATACCGTGGTCTCGACCGAGCGGATCAGGCCAAAACTATCAAAACTTAACCCGTTGTCAGGGTTCAAACGACTGTTCTCTATCGACGCGTTTGTCGAGTTTCTCAAGAACACTGCCAAGGTGTTGGTGATTGGTTTCATTACGGTGTGGGCCGTGCGCGATATCGCCCAATCGCTGGGGCAAACCCAAAGCTTTGTGCCTGAAACGCTGGCCGCGGCCACGCTGGACAAGGTGCGCTGGATCTTTCTCGTGACGACCGTATTTCTGGTGCCTATCGCGCTGGCCGACATCCTTTGGAAACGCTTTCAATGGAAGAAAAAGCAGATGATGAGCCTCAAGGCGGTGCGCGACGAACATAAAGACAGTGAGGGCGACCCCCAGATCCGCGCCAGGCGCGCCGAGTTGCGTATGGCACGGGCCCGTCAGCGCATGGCGCAGGCCATCCCGACCGCCAGCGTGATCCTGACCAACCCGACACATTTCGCGGTGGCGCTGAAGTATGAACAGGGCAAGGACGACGTACCGATCTGTGTCGCCAAAGGCGCAGATGTAATGGCGCATCGCATCCGTGAACTGGCACGTGCGCATGACATCCCGATGATCGAAAACCGCCCCCTCGCCCGCGCGCTGCACAGTGCCGTCGAGGTCGACCAGCGTATTCCAATGGAACATTGGCAGGCTGTCGCGGAAATAATCGGTTTCGTGATGGACATGCGTCGCAATGTCCGCCGCAAGCCGCCCGCAGGATCACACCTGCGCGAGGATTAAGGATCAGCGCAGGCGCAGCCCTTCAAGGTTGCGGTCGGCGGGCAGTTTTGACCGCTCAAGAATGATCTTGGTGATCGCCCGCGCCCGCACGAGGCTGAAGGCACCCATGACCTGCGCGGCGTCCCGCTCTGGCATGGCACCGATCACTTGAACCGCGGTTTCGATGTCGATTTCATCCATAATGCTGGCGGCGACCTGTGGCTTCATGTTGCGATACAACTCTACCAGCTTGGTCATGTCCTGCGCATTGGCCTCCTCGATCAGCGCCAGTTGCGCCCCGATCTCGTCGCGAACCTTGGCCAGACGGGCCTGCTCGACCTTGAGGCTCTCCTCGGCCAGTGCCAGACGCGCTTCGCGGTCTGCCACCGCGTCGCGCTGCCCTTTTAAAAGAGTGCGTTCCTCGGCGATGGCCTCGGCGATGAGATGGCTGGGCTCACACATGCCGCTCGTGCCCGGCGCTGTGGCATCATAGGTAGGCTTTGACGACGGCTCGGCCACCTCGACCGGCGCTGATGTAGCCTCGCTGGCGGGTGCGGCGATGGCGGTCATGGGAATAAAATCGACTGCGAGTTTCATCACTGCAGCGGTCCCCAGGCTAAACACCACAAGTTTCGGCACCGAGATGAGCTTCATTTCTGACGCTCCTTTGTAATGTCAAAGAAGGTGCGGACCAAGTCGGACTTGCCCGGCACTGTGGACTGTCCCCGCACCGGGCTTTTTACCTTGATGTCTGAAAAGCCGCCTTTGTCCGAGTGACGCGCCGGGGCCACGTCGTCGTGACCCCCGACAGGTGCAACTTGGCGTGCCTTTTGCACCGGTGGCTCGGCGCGGCGCGTGACTTTGCTCAGCCCTCGCAAATCTTCGACCGAGCGCGCGGATTGATCGACCGCGCTGGAAAATGCGCCGACCATGGGTTCCATCTCGCGCAGGCTGGCCAACAGGTTACGCACCCGCCGATCCAATATGTAGGCGTAGACCAACGTGCCAATCAACAGCACGACGATGATGATATCAATCAACGTCGGAAGCATCCGCGATCTCCTCTTTGATATCTCTTGGCAGCAAGGAGCGGATCACCCGCAGCGCCAGCGCGCCGTTGTTGCGCTGGCCAAACGATGCCTGAAACATAGGCTGCGCATTAACCATCCCGATCACGGGGGTGTCGATTGTCATGCCCAGATCAATGACCTCGCCGGGTTTCCAGTTCAGCACGTCCCGCAGCGGGATTGATATCTCCTGTAGCACACCGGTAACGGTCACGTTTGTGCCTGACAACTGACTATTCATCTCGCTGCGCGAACTGCTGTCCCCGCCCAAGCGTCCGCCAAGGAACGGCTGCGCCAAATGGGCGCTGACGTCATCCAGCGCACCGTAAGGCAGGATCAGCGTCATATGACCACTGCGATCTTCAAAGCACAGCTTCAAACGGACCCGCAGCGTGGCCGTTCTGGGGGCCGCCAACATCACCGAGCGTGGATTGGATTCAAGCGTCTGCGTGGTAAAGGTAACCGGGCTGATTTCGGCAAAGCAGGTGCTGAGTGCCGTGAGGCAAAGCTCGGCGAGGCGGCGACCGAGTTTTTGTTCAATAGCGGTGAGATTGCGGGGCTGCCATTCGTTCTGGGTTGCCCGTCGCCCCCCCAGCATGATCTCCAGCACCGAAAACAGCAAGTCAGGCTCGACCACGCAGGCCACCTGACTGTCCCAAGGGTCAGCCACTGCAATGGCGATCAGCGACGGTGCCGCGATGGATTCCATCGCATCTTCACAAGGCATGTACTCAAGCGCGCTCAGTTCAATTTCGGGCGCGATGGTGCAATAGGATTTCATATCCGGCACAAGTGCCAGCAGCAGACGGTCGATTATGATCTCAAGCGTCGGCAAACGCTGAAAACTTTCGCGTGCCTGGCGGATCATCGTCTCCTCAAGCGTTTCCTTCGGTGACGCCGATGTATTGCTCATTGGATCACCATGTCCGCGATGAGAATTTCGACAGGTGCCTGGGTATGACCCACAGCGCGCGCCCGGCGCAGCAGTTCTGTCTTCATCATGGCCAAACCGTGACTGCCCTTCAGGTCGCTGACGTGCAGCTGACGCAGAAAATCCTGGAAACTGTCGCGCAGATAAATCTCGCGCGCTACAAGCCGGTCGGCCCCCTCTTGCGTGTCGTCATAGACCATCAGCATGTTCAGCTTCAGAAACCGGCTCGATTGCCGCCCCTTCATGCCAGTATCGGTGACGTTCACGATGATCTCGGGAAAGGGCATAACTGGCATCTTTCCCTGCTTATCCTGCGCTTCCTGATGCGCCCCCTCTGCGTCGGCGTTAACCTCCGCGTCACCTTCGGCAGCGTGATCTTGTTTGGTTGGGGCATCTGTTGTCGCATCATCGCTGAGGCCCGCAAGCGCCAGCATCGCGTCGGTGCCGATGGCAAGCGTTACCCCACCAAAAGCAGCGATGGTGCAGAGAAGACCGACAGCAAGGATAGCAAGTGTCTTTTTCATCTACCTAGCTCTAATAAAGACGCGCACTGGACGCCATAAGCAAGAACAAATAGAATCGCAAACAAGCTTTAATGCAACACAAACATGTTTATTTATTCGAATTTCAAGTATAAATTAATATATGCTTGCATGCTCAGACCCAACGGGGGAGTCTTGGGGCCATTCAGCCAAGCGAGGGTACGTGCGTCAGATCGTCGAAAACCTTAAAGATTTGGGTCCACGGCGGCTTGCGTTGCTGGGCGTTGTCGGCCTAGCGGTCACCATGGCTGTTTTATTTGGCGCGCGTACTATATTCGCGCCGACCTACGTGCCCGTTTACAGTCAACTGAGCCCCGGCACAGCGTCGCAGATGCTGCAATCGCTGGAGCAGGCGGGTCTGTCTGTCAGCCTGTCGCGCAACGGCGATACCATCTCGGTTGCAGAGACCGACATCGCCCGGGCGCGCATGGCGCTTGCGGATGCAGGGCTGCCTGGAGAAGGCGTGCCGGGCTGGGAAATCTTTGACAATATGTCGGGCATGGGGATGAACTCCTTCATGCAAAAGGTGAACAGGCTGCGCGCGCTCGAAGGTGAACTGGCCCGTTCGATCCAAACCATCAACGGCATCAAGGCCGCGCGGGTCCATCTGGTCCTGCCGGAAAGGGCTGCCTTCTCGCGCACCCGCCCCGAAGCCAGCGCATCTGTGATCGTGCGCTCAGAGGCCAATACCACGATGTCGCGTCGGCAGGCGCAGTCGATCCAGGCGCTTGTGGCGTCTGCCGTGGCCGACCTTGAGGCACAGAACGTGACCGTCCTGTCTTCATCTGGCGAAACGATTTTGGCCAAGGAAGATGCAGGCGTCTCTGACTTCTCGCTTCAGGGTCAGCGTAGCCTGATCGAAGAACAACTGGCACAGAAGGTCGAAGCGATCCTGAATGCCCGCGTCGGCCCCGGCAACACCCGTGTCCGGGTGAGTGTCGATCTGACGACCGAACGCGAGGTGCGGGTCTCGCGTAGCTTTGACCCCAATCAGCAGGTGGCCCGGTCGATCGAAACCCGTGTGCGCAACTCCAACGAAACTGATCCGGCATCTGGTACGGTTGACGTCGCCAACAACATCCCCGACGAACTGCGTGACGATGGTGCAGCCGGTGGGGCGACCTCGACGCGCAATGAAAACGATGAGATCATCAACTACGAGATCGGATCGGTTCAAAGCGAAATGGTGCGCGAACCCGGTGACATCGAACGGATATCTGTCGCAGTTCTCGTCAATGGCAGCTACGGCACCCTGCCCGACGGGTCAGAAGGATACATCCAACGATCCGACGAGGAAATGCAGCGCCTGACGCAACTGGTCAGCACCGCCATCGGCTATGATGAAGGCCGCGGCGACCAGGTACAGGTGGACAGCCTTCAGTTTCTTGACTTTGATTCCGAATTCAACAGCCCACTAAGCCGCGGCTTTGGGGCCATTCTGGCAGATAACGCCATGACGATCCTACGCGCGCTGTTTGGCTTGGCTTTGGTAACCATCATCATGGTTTTTGGCGCCAAACCGCTACGCATGATAATGGAAGCGACAAGCCCCGCATTGGCTGCCGCAGGCGCAGACGCGGCCATGCTCGACGGACCAGAAGCCGCTCCGCGCAAACTGCCGGGCAACTCCTCTGGTACTCAACTGGCGAAATCGCCTGCGGCGCACTCCGGTGCCCTGCTTGCGCCGCAGGATCAGGTCCCGCGCGAGATGGTGCAACTGGCCTCGGTCGAGGGTGCAGTCAGACATAGCCAGATCAGAGCAGTGACCGAATTGGCGCAGAACAATGCAGACGACGCGCTGCGCGTACTGGGCAATTGGTTGTCGGAGAAGGATGACAAATGATCTCGACCCTGAAACTGCGAAATTTTGACGAGGACGGGACCGCAGCAGCGCGCGATCCGGACCTGCCCTCGCCAGACGAGATCGACGCGCAGATCAAGAAGGCCCATAAACAAGGCCACATCGAAGGCTACCTGACAGGTGCCGACGCAGGGCGTGCCGAGATGCGCAAAACGATGGAGGCCGCGCAGGCCGACATGGTGAATGGGCTGACACAAGAACTGGCCCGCCTGGCAAACGCGGTCGCCGCCCAACAAGAGGCGCTGGTCGCGCAAGTCGTCGGCTTTACCTTGCAAACTTGCGAAATTGTCTTTCCCGAACTGATCGAGCATTTGTCGGCAGCGCGCGTGCGAAAGATGGCCACGCAATCGCTGAAGATGGCCATTGGATCGAGCCGCATTCAGGTCCGCCTGTCCCCCGCCACGCTGGCCGAAATCGGCCCCGAACTGCGCGCGCGCGCTGTGTATTACAAATGCGACCACGCGCTAGAACTGACCGCCGATACAAATTTGAAAGACGGCGATGCCCGGATGGAATGGGACCACGGCAGCCTCGACTACGGGTTCAAGAAAATCTGCGACCGCCTGCTGGGCGAACTGCGCGAAACCCACAAACGGGCGATAGATGCTCAGAAGGAAAAGGACGGACATGGAAAAGCCTGACCTGCAAAATGCCAAATCCGGCGCTACGGCTGATACCGATGCCCAAAAGGCCCAAGAACAACCCAATGCAGATGCCATGGGTGATGCCGTGCCCCCCGCAGCGCGTAATGACCGCGAGGAAACGGTCTTTCCGCATCTGGACACAGAAGATACGCTAAACGCGCTTGCCACCACGCGCCCCGACGGGGGCAGCACCGGGATTAATGCGATGCTGAACGTCGGGTTGGACGTGCAGATCGTATTAGGCCAGGCGCGCATGCCAATTTCGCGCCTGCTTGAGCTGACCCGCGGGTCTATCGTCGAACTTAACCGCAAGATCGGCGCGCCTGTTGACCTGATGGTCAGCGACCGATTGGTGGCGCGCGGCGACCTGGTAAAAATTGGCGAAGACCGGCTTGGCGTGTCCCTGACCCAAATCGTCAAGGATTATGTCCCTGATTGATCTCATCCATCTGCGGCGTGGCGGCCTGAACCGGCTGACGCTGGCAGGGCTGGTGCTGATTGCCAGTGCCACTGCCGCTGCGGCGCAGGACGGCGGGTTTCTTGGTACGTTGTCGGACATGGTTGGCGACGCCGCCCCCGGCAGCGACCAAAATGCCAACCTGTCTGGGCGGATCGTTCAATTCATCGCGCTGATCACAGTGTTGAGCATCGCGCCGGGATTGCTGGTCGTGATGACAAGCTTTACCCGCTTTGTGATCGTGTTATCGATGCTGCGTTCAGCGCTGGGGCTGAACCAGACGCCGCCCAATATCGTACTGACGTCGCTGGCGCTGTTCATGACCTTTTTCGTGATGCAGCCGGTGTTTGAGGATGCCTATGAGGGTGGCGTCGTGCCCCTGCTTAACAACACGCTGGCTGAGGAACAGGCGATCGAGCGGATTGCCGAACCGTTCCGCGCCTTTATGTTCGTCAACACCCGACCCGAGGATTACGCGCTGTTTCAGAATATTGCGCAAGAGGGTGAAACCGCCGAGGACACCCCGCTTCCCAACAGCCCCGAAGAAGCATCGTTTCGCCACCTGGTCCCTGCCTTTATGATTTCAGAACTGCGGCGGGCGTTCACCATCGGCTTCCTAATTTATCTGCCCTTCGTGGCGATTGACTTGATCATTGCCTCCGTTCTTATGAGCGCAGGCATGATGATGTTGCCTCCGGTGCTCATCTCTTTGCCGTTCAAGGTGATCTTTTTTGTCCTGATCGACGGCTGGTACATGCTCGCCGGTTCGCTCATCGAAAGTTACGTTCCGCTGGCAAGCGGATAACCTGCCCCTGTGAAGGATTTCTTGATGCCCGCCAACACGCTTACCGATCGCCGCAAGAGCGCGGTTTCCAAAAAGAAACTGACTGGCCCTACCAAGGCAGCCATCACCTTTTTGTGCTTGGGCGAACAGGCGGGTTCAGAGTTGATGCAAAAACTTGGCAGCGCCCAGATCGAGCGGATCACATCCGCAATGAGCCAGTTGGGCCCGATACCGGCCGAAGTGGTTGAAGCGGTGCTGAGCGAGTTTACACAGAGTGTCATCAGCGGCACGGGGTCTGTAGTTGGGTCAATTTCGACTGCGGAATCAATGCTGCGCAAATTTTTGCCTGAAGATCAGGTCGCCGATATTCTGAATAACGTCAAAAGCAATGAGCGCGAAGACGCCATGTGGCGCGGATTTGGCGCGCTGAACGAAACCGTGATCGCCAACTATCTAAAGGGCGAACATGATCAGACCGCAGCCGCGATCCTGAACAACGTCGACACTGCCGTGGCGGCCAAGGTGTTGCCGTTGCTGGGGGCCGAACGGATGCAGGACGTGGCCGAGCGCATGATCGCGATGGAAGCTGTTCCACTGCATATGATGCAGCAGATCGAAGAGACCCTGAAGCAAGATATCATGTCGGACGCCATTCACACCAGCGCCGCCGAAACCCACCAACGTATGGCCGATCTGTTCAACAAGCTGGATATTCAGGCGTTTGAACAATTGTCCGAAGCGCTGGACCAGCGTATTCCCGACGCCTTTCAGGCGATCAAGCAGCGCATGTTCGTCTTTGATGACCTGATCAAGCTCAACATGCAGGATCTGTCGCAGGTGATGCGCGGATTGGACGGTGACACGCTGCCTCTGGCCATGCGCGGCGCGCGGAAAGATCTGCGCGATCACCTGATGGAATGTCTGCCCCAGCGGTCGCGGCAGATGCTGATGGACGAGATGGAAGCCACCGGACCGGTGCGCGGACGTGACGTGCGCGCCGCTCAGGCAGCGATGGTGGACTATGCCAAGGTCCTTGCCGATGAAGGTGTGATCGAACTGCCGTCGAACTCTGACGAGGAAGACGAGGTTTTCGTCTGATCTAGGCGATCAGCGGTAGACCCCGTAGCCGTTGCGCACGATCGACGGGATGTCGATGGTAATCAAGTTGAACCTGCCGCCCTGCCCTGCCGACACAGCGCCCTGCATCAAAGTCAGAGCACTGTTGGTCTGCATCTGGACACCTTCGAGCGCGTCGTAGATCGCCGAGAAGCGTGACACCAGCTTGTCGACCTCGGCGGGGTCCTTGAGCTTTTCGATATCGAACTTCTGTGCAAAAAGTGCCGCTTGCCTGTCGATATCGACTTTCACGATTTCGTCGGGCAACGCCAGCGCGCGGCGCATGAACTTGCCGAGGTTCTTATCCTTCAGCACGTCAAACCAGGTTTCGATCTCACCGGCGCGGGCCTTGAACTCCAACGCGAGACCCGCGCCGGTATTGCCCTCGGAGGCACTGTTGAGCACCAAACGTTCCTTGAAGCGGTCGATCATGTCGGCCTGCCAGTCAGGATCGGCAAAATTCGGGCTTGCACCACCTTCCGGAGCGAAGCGCAAGGTCTCGTACATTTCACGGATTTTAGGATCGGTCAGGCGGTTCACCAATGCAGTGCGATCGGAGATGTCGCTTTCCAGCGTTTTGCGGATCAGCGCCTTGCCGAAAATCTGGTCCTCCAGATCAAAGGCGCGCATGACAAAGGTGTAAACCTCGGTATCGGCGATCAACTCTTTGGGGGAGCCGATCGAGGCGATACGTTCACTAAAGGCGGCGATCTGCCGGGCGTTCTGGGCGCCGCGCGCGACGAGGTCGAGCTGTTTGTCGCGTGTCGCGTCAAACAGCTTGACCGCCAGTTGCGTGCTCATCCCGCCCAGCGAGATCATGCGCGCACCATTTCCCGGTTGTTGTCCGGCCGAGGTATGGGGCTAAGCTGCATCAGTTCGGCCTCGTATCTCAGCACCGTGCGCAGCTCGCTCATGGCTTTGTAATAGTCGGACGCACTGACGTGGTTCGCCGCCCCCATGATGCGGGCGCGCATTTCGGCACCAAAGCAGCAGGCCAGCTCGGCCAGACCCTGCTGGATCATCGTCAGCACCTGATCGCGTGTTTCAGGCCGGATAAGCGCCGTCTGCAACAGAAAGTAGACCTTGGAAACCGGGGTCGACTGCGCGTCGGGTTTCAACAGATCGGATTCGCGCACGATATCAGCGCGGTTTTCAACGGTCAGGGCCTGGCGGCGGTCACCGTTACGGATCACGCAGCCGTTTACCACGACACGTTCACGGGGTTTAAGCGTCAGTTTCAGCATGTCAGACCTCCCGAACCGCTGGCGCACCGGACAGGCCGGCAAGCCCAGCGGCAATGTTGCTGTTGATTTCGACCAGCCCCGCAAGGGTGCCCTCTCCGGCCATCAGCGTAGATGTCTGACGGTCAACCCAAAGTGCCAGAGAGATCAAAGATGCCTTGATCGCATCCGGCATCGCATTGCCCGGCTCCGCCAGATCATGGCGCAGTGCGGACCAGAAACGCTGGTTTTCATATAGACTGTCGCGCAGCCCCGCCGACAGGATCGCGAGTCTGTCGGCGGAAGTTTCGCTGGCGTCATACCCACGGCCTTTTTCCGTTAGATCATGGGTGACCCGCGACAGAATACGGCGTTCGATCTGCCTTGGTGTTTCGCTTTCGCGGATGGTCTTTTTGTATGCGGCCAAGCTCATAGTCTGCCTCTTTTTTATAGTTATGTTCTTTCGCCCTGTTGAGGACGGCCTCATGCCCGTCGTGATGCGGGCTTATGGTGTATGCCTTATTTGAACAGGCTTAGAATATTTTGTGGCGCCTGGTTCGCGATCGACAGCGACTGCGTGGCAAGCTGTTGCTGGACCTGAAGTGACTGTAGGCGTGCGGCTTCTTCTTCCATGTCGGCATCAATCATCGACCCTACACCCGCATCCAGACGGTCGGTCAGTTCGCTAAGAAAGTTCTGTTGCGTCTCGATCGACTTTTCAACGATGCCAAGATCAGTGGCGGCGTCTGTCACTGTCGTCAGGTAGCCTTCGGCAGTTGTCAGCGCGGTTTCCAGATCGGCAGCACTGGTAGCGTTGTTGATCACGATGGCGGAAAAGCTGGTCTGCAGCGCCTCGAGATTTGCCGAGGTGAATTGAATCTTTGTCGTCGACAGTGTGCTGCCCGAACGGCTGACCCCAGAAACAAGCTCCTTTGTGCCGGACCCAACTGCAGAAATCAGGTTTTCGCCGTTGAACGACGACTGCTCAATCGCCGTTTTCATCTGCACCGCCAACGATGTCAGCTCTTTCTGGATGTCGCCCTGATCAACGCCATCGGTTTGGGCAAAGGCAAGACGGTCAACGAACTTCTGCGCCAGCTCGACCATGGTTTCGGCGCCTAGACGGCCCGTCGAAACCGAGTTCTTGGCAAGGGTCAGCCCCTCGTTGATGGACTTGTTCATGCTGCTTTCGGAATCCATCGTTGTGGAGATCGAAAAGTAGGATGCGTTGTCCTTTGCGGAACTTACCTTCATGCCGGTCGAAATCCGGTTCTGGGTTTCGCCAAGCTGGTCATTGATGCCGCGCAACGTGGACAGGGCATTCATCGCAGAGGTGTTTGTTAGGATTGAGGACATGGTATCTCCATACTGTTCTAGTGGATTTAAAGTCGTCGTTCTGACAACCGCAAGCTGTGCTCCGTCCTGGTCTTGTAGAGTTCCGGCCCCAAGATCATACGCTTGGGGCCGGAGAGGTCTTGTCGTTCAGGTTGGCCTTAACGGAACAGGCTCAGGATGTTTTGCGGTGCCTGATTTGCAATTGACAGGGATTGAGTGGAAAGCTGCTGCTGGACCTGAAGGGACTGCAGACGCGCTGCTTCCTTTTCCATGTCAGCATCAACCATTGAGCCTACGCCCGCGTCGAGACGGTCGCCCAACTCGTTGAGGAAGGTCTGCTGGGTCTCGACCTGCTTTTCAGCGATACCGAGGTCGGTCGCGGCGTCCGTCACCGTGGCAAGGTAGCCTTCGGCGTTGGTCAGCGCGGTTTCGAGTGCGGCGGCCGTGGTGGTGTTGTCGATCGCGATGGCGGCAAACAGCGTGTGCTGCGCATCGAGGTCGGTCGTGGTAAAGTCGATCGTTGTGGTCGACAAAGTGCCGCCCGAACGGCTGACGCCGGACACAACGCTCTTGGCGCCTGCGCCTGCTGCCGAGATCAGGTTTTCACCGTTGAACGACGACTGGTCGATAGCGGTCTTCATCTGAGCCGCAAGCGAGGTCAGTTCCTTCTGAACGTCAGCCTGATCGACGCCTTCGGTCTGGGCAAAGGCCAGACGGTCGACAAACTGCTGTGCCAGACCAACCATCGTTTCCGAACCCAGACGGGCAGTGGAAACCGAGTTCTTGGTCAGTGTCAGGCCTTCATTCACGGCTTTGTTCATGCCGCTTTCGGTCTTCATGGTTGTCGCGATCGAGAAATAGGATGCGTTGTCCTTGGCGGAGTTCACTTTCATCCCGGTCGAAATCCGGCTCTGGGTTTCGCCCAGTTGGTTGTTAACGCTCCGCAGGGTCGACAAGGCGTTCATCGCGGAGGAGTTGGTAAGGATCGAAGACATGGTATTTCCAAACTATTCTTAGTACGTCATGCCGTCATTCTGGCGGCTGCGGGGCTGACCCGCTGGGTAGGGTGTCTTCTGGCCGCTTAGGCCAGAAGAAATTTCAGACCAAGCTTAACGGAACAAGCTCAGGATATTCTGTGGCGCCTGGTTGGCGATCGACAGCGCCTGGGTCGAAAGCTGCTGCTGCACCTGAAGCGATTGCAGGCGGGCTGCCTCTTTTTCCATATCGGCATCAACCATCGAGCCTACGCCCGCATCCAGACGATCACCCAACTCGTTGAGGAAGGTCTGCTGCGTTTCGATTTGCTTTTCAGCGATACCGAGATCGGTAGCCGCATCAACCGCAGTGGCAAGGAAGCCTTCAGCAATGGACAGGGCCGCTGTTGCGGATGCGCCATCGGTGATCTGGATGCCTGCGAAAGTCGTGTTGGCGGCGTTGGTGCCATCATCCACAAGCCCCATCATGCCAGAAGTCTTGAAGGTGATTTCGGTGGTCGACAAGGTGCCGCCATTCCGGCTGACGCCAGAAACCACTGTACGGTCTGCGGCAGCAACTGTTGTGCTGCTGATCAGGTTTTCACCGTTGAAAGAGGATTGCTCAATCGCCGTTTTCATCTGCGCGGTCAGCGAGTCCAGTTCCTTCTGCACATCAGCTTGATCGACACCTTCGGTCTGGGCAAAGGCCAGACGGTCCACGAACTGCTGCGCCAGACCGACAACAGTTTCTGCACCCAGTCGGGCAGTAGAAACAGAGTTCTTGGTGAGTGTCAGGCCTTCGTTCACGGCCTTGTTCATACCGCTTTCCGATTTCATCGTCGTCGCGATCGAAAAGTAGGATGCGTTGTCCTTGGCGGAGTTCACTTTCATCCCGGTCGAAATCCGGCTCTGGGTTTCGCCCAGTTGGTTGTTCACACTGCGCAGTGTGGACAATGCATTCATTGCGGATGAGTTGGTAAGGATAGAAGACATGGTATTTCCAAACTATTCTTAGTATATCATGTCGTCATTCTGACAACTGCGGGGGTTTCCCGCTCGGGTGTTTTTATTCAAAATTCTGTCAACAATGAGGCAAATCAAAACGTTTTGTCCACAGTTGCGCTAACTGTTGCATGGTTGTCACGTTTTGACCCGCGGGGACCATAAAGCCCAGCGATGCTATGCCGTTCACGGATGTTGTACACCTCTTGAATTACGTCTGCCGTCGCCTGTTGGGCCACCTGCAAATAGTGCTTGTCGCGCAGGATAAGGTCCTTGAGATCCAGCAGTTGCGCCTTGCTCACGGCCTGCGGATCATCTTGCAAGTATTTTTCCAGCATCTCGCTCAACCGCACCTTTTCAGTGGAAAATTGCACCAGATCAGAAAACTCGCCTGCCTCGACCGCGGCAATCTCCTTGCGCAACAGCAACGCCAGTGCATCGACGGCGGCCAGTGCTTTGTGTCGGTCGCTCATAGGTCCTGACCCGTTTGATAGCGCTGAATTGCTGTGTCGATCCCCTTGGCGATGCCGGTGGAGTTTTGGTCAGCTATGCTGCGTCCGATCGCATCGGATAAGAAGCTGCGCCAAGTTTCTTCGGCATGGCCGCCACCAAAATCCCCGATGTCCACGGTCGACAGCATTTCATCGACCATCTGGCCCAGAAACATCGCCTCGAAGTCTTTGGCCGATTGCGACGTCGCCTGCGGCGTTTCCGCAGACGGACTACGCGGAGTTGTCAGGGCAGGCGCGCCGGAGAGAGGAGGAAGGTCCATTCAAATACCTCCTCTATATGATCTCAAGATCGGCATGCAGCGCGCCTGCCGCCTTGATGGCCTGCAAGATAGAAATGGTTTCAGTCGCCCCAACACCAATGGCGTTCAGCCCGTCCACAAGCCGTTGCAAACTGACGGAGCCGTCGATAACCGCAAACTTTGCATCACGTTTCTCCACAGAAACGGATGAATTGGGCACCACCACGGTGGTCCCGCCGATGGACAGGGCTTCGGGTTGGCTGACGTTAAAATCATCACGCACCGTGACGGTCAGTCCACCCTGGCTGACCGCGACCCGGTCAATACGCACGTTCGCGCCAATCACGATGGTGCCTGACCGCGCGTCGATAACAACCTTGGCCACCTGATCCGGTTCGACCAACAGCGGCTCAATTTCTGCCAACATTTCAAGTAGAGAATCCTTGCCGTGCTCCTCGATCGCGATGGTCCGGGAATCCAGCACTTTGGCGACAGGGCCCAGTGCCTTGTTAATCGCGTCTTCGACCCGATGCGCGGTGACAAAATCAGGGTTACGCAGGGCCAGCAGGACACGGTCCAATTCATTAAAATTAAACTCGACCTCGCGTTCGACAATAGCCCCATTGTCGATCCGGGCACCGGTCGGCACGCCCTCGACAATGGATGCGTTCAGCCCTTGTGCGGCATAGCCAGCGACGGCAATGGGGCCCTGCGCCACGGCATAGATTTCGCCGTCCGCAGCAGACAGGGCCGTGACGATCAATGTACCGCCTCGCAAGGAAGACGCATCGCCAAGCGATGAAACCACCACATCAATTGTACTGCCGGCGCGGGCAAAGGGTGGCAAAGAGGCGGTTACCATCACCGCAGCGGTGTTGGAGGTGCGCATCTGGTCCTCGGTCAGGTTGCCAATGCCCAACCGCTCGAGCATGCCTTCGATAGCACGTTTGGTGAAAGGCGCGTTGCGCAGGGAATCCCCGGTACCGTTGAGGCCCACAACCAGACCGTAACCGACCAATTGGTTGGAACGAACGCCTTCGACCGTGACAATATCCTTGATCCGCACCTGCGCGCCTGCCGGAACGGCAAACGCCATCGTCAGGGCGATCAACAGGAATTTCAGGGTGACGTTCATCATTTATCTGCCCGCCTAGAGATAGTTCAGAAATGACATGCGCGAGAGCCGCGCCGTCACCGCAAAACTAGATTCAAGTTGGGTTTGTAACTGGGTCAGGCGCGTGGCCGCGTCATATTGGTCTGTGCCTTCCAACAGCAACCTTTCGCCATCCAGAAACCCTCCCCTGCTTTGCTGTGCTGCAACGGTATCGGCCAGTCGTGCACGGTGCAGGCCGGTGTTGGTCTCAAGCTCGGCCAGCCCATTCAACCCGTTGGAAATGGCGTTACGCGCTTCCGTGATCCAGGCCTCGCGGGCGTCTGGATCGCCGATCTGGTTGACGTCGACTTCGCTCAACATCGCCAAGCCGCGCATGAGATCACGCATCGCGGGCGCATTGGCCTGCGCGGACTGGGTGATGGTTTCGGTCTCGGAAATACGTGCGGTCAGCGGTGCGTTTGGCTGCCCGCCCGCGTCCAATGCAGGTGTTCCGTTATAAAAACTGGCCTCGAAATTGCGGGCGGGATTGGTGGCGTCGGTATCTTCGAACACAGCTTTGAGCGCGTCGATACTCGCCTGTACATCGGCGATAGTATTCATTGCGCCACCCGTCACATCGCCAACAATTCCCGCAGGCGTCAGACCTGTAACGGGATGAGGCGTATTCCATCCTTGAAGTGGCTTGGCATCGCTGCGGGTGCCAGACATCAGAAACCCAGAGCTGTCGCTGACGGCGCTGCGTTCGATCAATGTGTCGATGGCTGACCGCGCGACTTGCGACAGATGTCCTGTCGCGCTTCCCGCGCTTGTCAGGGCCAAAAACGATTGTTCCAACACATCCTGCCCGGCAGCGCGGATCGCGCCGAGCGACGTTTCGACCGCAAGAAACCGGCTGTCCAGCAATGCGTTGGATGTCAAAAATCCGTCGTTGCGTGTGATCTGCATGCGGATGGCAATGGCATCGGCAGACCTGTGGCCCAATGCGTCATAGGGCCGTGCCTTCATCCCTGTCGTCGCTTCGAGCGACGCATCCGAAATCTGCGCGGACAGACGGCTGGTCTGCTCGCGCTGACGCAGGCTTTGCAGAGCTGTCGAGACGGTTCGGGAAATTTCGGTCACTTACGGCCTCATACGGCGTTCAAAAGGGTGTCGATCATTGTGCTCAAACTGCTGAGCACCTGCGAATTGGCGCCATAGGCCTGCTCGATTTCCAGCAGTTTCTGCAACTCGATGTCGATGTTGACGCCTTCAATGCTGCTGCGGCTTTCCTCGAATGAGGCCAGTCGGATGCCCGCAGCTTCGGCGCGGGCATCTGCGGTAACGCGGACGTTGTGTTGGTGCCCCACCAGCCCTGCGGCAAAATCGCCCAGTCTTGCGCTGCTGCCAAGCCCCGCCCCTGCATCCACTGGCCGGGCGTCGTCAAAGACACGGATGAAAGCGTTGATCTGTGCTGTGGCACCCGGTTCGCCCGGCGTGGGGGTCGCCATACCATCGCGCAGCCGCCACAGCGCGCCACCCTTTTCGGGGCGCAGGTTGTCATTGACAGCCAACCTGCCCGCCAACCCACCGACCTGTGCAGGGTCAAACGCCGCCCCGCCATCAGTAAATAGACCGGCATCGCCCGGTGCCAGAGAGGTATCGGCCGCCTCGAAACCTTCGATCATGCCGCGCGCAAGCTCGTCCAACTGAAGGTTCATCTGCGGGATCACGGTGCTCAGCATCTCGCTTAGCCCTGCCAGCCGACCTGAAGAAAACCCGCGACTGCCTGTACGATTGGGCGTGATGTCGACACCGTCGGCAAATAGCCCGCCGGTTTGCCGATCCGCGGTCAGCCGGGCGGCGTCGTCGCCGCTGACCAGCTCGGTTCCGCCCAAGCTGTGCAGGGTCAGCGTGCCGTCTGCCTCCCACCGCGCCTGGAACTCCATCTGGGTTCCAAGTGCATCCAGCTTGCGGTTCATTTCGTCCATCAGGGTGCCATTTTGCAGCCCGACGCTGGTTCCGCGCAACTGTTCGTTCAACGCAGCGATACCGGACAGCGCGTTGTTGACCTCGCCGACGCTGCGCTCGAAACTGTCTGCGGCTTGCACTCGGCTGCGCCCAAGCTCGCTAGAAGCGGCGTTGAGACTGCGCACGAGCCCGTCAGCGCGGGCCAAAACATCGTTTTGAACCGATGGATCTGAGGGATTGTTGGCCAAAAGATCAAGCCCAGCTTGAAAATCAGCCATTCGGGCGGCAGGCGACACTTCGTCACCCGGCGCGCCCAGCGTCGAAAGATAGCCGCGCAGAATTTCGCCCGCGACGCTTGCGCCGCCCATTGCCGCCCCTGCACCGCGCGTCATACCTGCGATACGCTCGTCGATTTGGCGCGACATGCGCAGCTCAACCGCACTGCCCTGGCCAGCGCCTGTGCTGATCTGCACTTCTTCGCGCCGTGCATAGCCCGGCGTCCGCGCATTTGCGATGTTACCCGCAACCATATCCGCCCGCGCCTCAGTGGCGCGCAGCCCGCTGCGGGCAATGTTATAGGCGGAAGAAATGCTCATTCACTCGTCCGGGTCAGCGCTTGATGCGCAGTGTTTCATCCAGCATTTCGTCGCTGGTCGTAATAATCTTGGCGCTGGACGCATAGGCACGCTGAGTCTGGATCAAGTCCGTCAGCTCTTGGGCGATGTCGACGTTCGACCCCTCCAAGCTGCCACTGCTGATGCTACCCACGCCGTTGGACATCGCGGAATTCAGCGTAACCGAACCGGAATCGCGGGTTGCGACATAGGCGTTGCCGTCAACGGAACGCATCTGGTTCGGGTTCGCGACATTGGCCAGCGGCACCTCGAACAGGGCACGGCGCTGGCCATTGTCGAAGATACCAAACAGCACACCTGACTCGCTCATCTCGGCGCGCACCAAGCTGCCGGTTTGCGTGCCGTCATCGCTAAAGGCTGGGGGCGTGTAGTCGCCCGAAAACTGGGTCATCCCATCAAAGCTTCCCGGCGCGCCCAAGGCCACTTCCAGCGACTGCGGCGTGGTGCCGTTGTTGATTGTCAAACTGACAAGCCCGGTGGCGGGATCAATCGGCAGGCCGGTCGAGACATAGCTGGCCGGGGCGCCGGCGTTGGGGCCGCTGTCGCTAAACGTGACAGTCGCGCTGCCATAATCAACACCTGCGCTGTCGGTGATGCTGACGGTCCATTCGCTGGCTGTGGCACCAGGCTGCCATGACAGGTTCAACTCGTCCGAGCCGCCCAGCTGGTTCACATAGCGCAAGGTCGACGCAAAGGGCGCGCCAGGCGTTGCCAGCCCGGATTCCTGCGCTGGGACGTTACCCGACACCCCGATCTGGGAACTGGGCGAACCTGCAATCTGATAGCTCGAGACATTGACTGTCCGAAGATCGTTGAAACTGGTGCTGCTTACCGCGCCCGTTGACCCTGCTGCATCGGTTGGGAAACCGCCCAGATAGTAACCCGCCGCGTTGCGCAGATTGCCGTTCTGGTCAGGGGTGAAAGAACCCGCACGCGTCAGGTAGTAGTTAGATTCGACCGGATCATTAGGTGAACGCGATACAACAAAGAAGCCATCGCCCTGCACCGCGAGGTCAGTCGGGCGGCCGGTGCCGCGCAGATTGCCGTTCGCATTGACGCTCGAGCGCGCCTCGGTAAGAACACCCGCCTGCGAGCTGCCTGTATTTTGCGTCACGAACTCTGAAAAGGTACGGCGGTAGCCCACTGTGTTCGCGTTCGCGATGTTGCTCGAGATATTTTCCACCCGGGAGGAGTTGGCCTGCAACCCACTGACCCCGATTTGAAGGGCGCTGGTAATGCTCATCAGTTGCTCCTATCTCAATGTTTGATCTATTTTCACGATCTATTCTTGCTTAATACATGATTAATGCAACTAAATAAATATAAAGCAAGAATAAATTTGACCATCGTCATTTATGTCACTGGCTATGCTTGACGTCCGTGGCTCTGGTTACGGCATCCAGAATGCGGTCCGCGTTTTCCATGCTCAGGCGCATCGAGTCCGAATTCAGGTCCTCTGAAACAGGTTCTTGATCTTGCAATCTGGCCGCAATTTCGGCCCACCCCGGCAGATCGGACAAGGACGGAAAGGCCGCGGCGGCGCGACTGACGGTTTCGGTGTCACCTACCTCATATGCGGCCAGGGTCAGGCGGGTGGCGTCAGAAAAGCTGAATTGCGCGGGATATGTCTCCCACAGCTCCAGCAGGGCGCGGTGTGCCGCGACCCAACTCCCGGTTTCATATAGCGCGACGGCACGGCTTCGCCGCAGGTCCATGTCGAGCGCACGAACCCGCAACACCGCCAATTCGTCTGACCGTCCGGCTTGGCTCAACGCTTGGATCAGCAGGCGTTCGGTTTCGCCATCGCTGCCCGGCCCGTCAGGCTGACCAAGCAGCACATCAACTGCGGCATCGGCCTGGCCGCCGGTAAGCAATGCGCGCGCCTCGTCGCGGCGCAGGCTGGCGATCAACGCCGGGTCAGCGGCAGGATGACCCAAGTCTTCGGATGTTTCCGCAAGGGCGCGCAGGATCTTGAATTCGCGCGCCGCCATACCCGTCATCCCAGCGCTCATCAGAGTTTGCGGCAGGACAACGGCACTTTCCACAAAGCCGTTATCGTAGCGCCATCCCGCCATGATGTTGGCGTGACCGTCCAGAAATGCCCCAAGATCAATCTCGCCCGCGGCACCCGCCTGATAGAAACGTCCGATCGCCGCCTGCGCACGGCCGCGCACCTCGTCGGCCTGCTCGGGGGTGGTGGCCTCTGCCAGAAGTAGCGCAAATGCCCAAAGCGCCGCCTGATGGTCGCCTTGCTCCAGCGCATAACCAGCCAAAAGCGTTGCGCCCTCTCTGGCGATGTCATCTCCGCTCCAAGCCCATCTTGCGACCTTCAACAGCGCCACCGCATCCGCCAACGGCAATGTGTCGGTCTGTCGGCCCAGCCGCGCCAATGCCAATCGCGCGCGGTGCGCATAGGCATCACGCCCCTGTGCGGCCTGGGCGTAGCCGTCAAAAGCCGCCAGCAAATCGCCCGACATTTCTGACGCACGCGCGAGAAGAAAACGATACGAAGCAGCGTCGCGCAATTCGGTGTGATCAACGAACCGAGCGGCCAACGCCTCTGCCAGGTCCCACGCCTCAGCCGCGAGCGCGGCCTCAAGCAAGTCAGGTAAAACCTCCGCAGCCATCGCCGGAGACAGGGTTGGCAATGCCTCGACCGCCTGTGGCAGCAGTCGCGCCGCTTCGTCGTTGGCGCCCATCCGGGCAAAGGCCGCTGCGCGCAGCGCCTGTCCCTGCGACCACCCGACAGAACGTGACACCGCTTGCCCCAGGCCTTCGCCCTCTGACATCAGGTCAAGCGCAAGTTGCAATGTCCGGTGCCGCCTTTGCGCATGGGGCGCCAACGCTGCCGCATCTACAGCCGCCAGAAAGCCTGCCGCCTCCGGGCGCAGCATCTGCGCCAGATGGAGTTCAGCCAAATCGAGGTAAATCTGTGCGTTATCATCGAAAGTAGGGGGGCTTTCGGCCTCTGGCGTGGATGCGACCAACCCTAGCATCAGTGCGCGGCGCGCCTCCAACAGGTCGCGCTGCCCGTAGTCCACGAGACTTAACGACGCAAACACCGCAGACCCCTGCCCCACCGCCGGTGGCGTCAGAAGTAGGGAAAAAGCAAGGACAAGGTTAAGGTTTCGCATCATTTCCATGAACAAATGCACTTTATTCTTGTAAATATCCATTCTTTATTTCACAGTATACATTAATTGTTCCATATTGCACTTGCAGATATTGAGGCTTGCCATGACGGAAACCAGCCATATCGGCATGTCCCTCGCGACATCCCTGCAGCGACAGCTGGACATCACAGCCAACAATATCGCCAACGCCAGTACCGCTGGTTACAAGGGCGAACATGTGGTTTTTGAAAGCCTTGTTCAGAAAGACGCGGGCGCGGGCCAGGATCCGGCTTCATTTGTCAGCGATTCAGGATCGTATATCGACACTCGGCCCGGCGCGCTGACCCAGACTGGTAATCCACTGGACGTAGCGCTGCACGGTGACGGCTGGTTCAGCTATCAAACGCCCGACGGCCAGAAGTCCTATGGGCGCGATGGCAGTTTTACGTTGGACCCCGATGGCAACCTGGTTCTGCTGTCCGGTGCGAAAGTACTGGATAACGGTGGGGCGCCGATCATGCTGCCGACGCAAGGGATGGGCGAATTGAGCATCTCCGAAGACGGAACGATTTCGGGCGCGGGCTCCGGCCCGCTGGCACGCATCGGTGTTTTCGACATTCCCGAGATTCAGAGCTATCGGCGCACCGGGGCAGGTATGCTGGTTGCACCCGAGGACGCTGCCGCCCCACGCCCAGCAATTGCGACGCAGGTGATGCAAGGCGCGCTGGAGATGAGCAACGTGAACCCAATCCGGGAAATGACGCGGCTGATTGACGTTCAGCGCGCCTATGAACGCACCAACACCCTAATGGGCAATGCAGATACGTTGCGCCGCGACTCGCTCAAGCGGATCGGACAGGCAGTCTGATGCCCCCCTGTAACAAAGGAATGATCCGATGAAGGCACTCAGCATCGCCGCCACTGGCATGATGGCGCAGCAAACCAATGTCGATGTCATCTCCAACAACATCGCCAACGCCAACACCACGGGCTTCAAGTCCAGCCGTGCGGCGTTCCAGGATCTGATCTATCAGTCGATGCAACGCGAAGGCGCGCTGACATCTGAAGCCGGATCAACGCGCCCCGTCGGTATCGACATCGGCCTCGGCGTACAGACAGCCGGGACAGTGCGACTGAACACCCAGGGCGGCATGGTTTCCACTGAAAACTCGTTGAACGTCGCCATCGACGGCCGCGGTTATTTCTCGGTGCTGATGCCGGACGGCAGTCAGGCCTATACGCGTGACGGTTCTTTCCAGCTTTCTGCCGAAGGCGAGATCGTGACCATGCAGGGGTATCAGGTCGATCCGGGGCTTGTTGTGCCCGCGAACACCACCTCTGTTGATATCAATGAACAGGGTGTGGTCATGGCCTATGTCGAGAATGATCCGGTCCCGGTTGAACTGGGGCAGCTTAGTATCACGACCTTCATAAACGAACCCGGAATGCGCCCGGTCGGCAACAACTTCCTGCTGGCCACCGAAGCCTCGGGCGAGGCGCAGGCCGTCAACCCCGGTGATCCCGGTGCGGGTCTGATCCGGCAAGGGTACCTGGAAGCGTCCAACGTCAATGTGATCCAGCAGATAACCGATCTGATTTCGGCGCAGCGTGCCTATGAGATGAATTCCAAATCCATTGAGACCGCAGACCAGATGCTGTCCTCGGCTAACCAGATCCGCTGATGAAACGCATCGTTTCGACACTCGCGGCCTTATTGATGCTGGCGGCGCCCGCGCTGGCAGAGCCGCTAGACGTGCTGATCGAAGAGCGCGCGCGCGCGGAATACGGAACCACCCTGCCCGATGCAGGACAGTTCGAAATCACGGTCAAGGACGACCTGCTGGGCGACGTCGTTACACTGGCAGAATTCTGGATGGACATACAAACTGGAAAGTTTTTGGCCAACGCTGTCCTGAGTACCGGAGACGTTCAGCGTATCGGCGGCCTGGCATTGGTCACGGTCCCTGTGCCCGTCCCTGCACGCCGCCTGTTGCCCGACCAGATCATCGGCGACGCGGACTTGGTGCTCGCACATTTGCCGCTTGGCCGCGTTGGTGGCTATGTCATCACGAACGCCGAAGAGATTGTCGGAAAACAGGTGCGCCGCGTTCTGTCACCGGGGCGGCCCATTCAGTCACAGTCAATCATCCAACCTTTGGTGATCGACCGTGGTGACCGGGTAGAAATCCATTTCAGCGACGGGCTTTTGGCCCTCACCTCGCCCGGACGCGCCCTTAGCGATGCGCACCGGGGCCAAGAAATTCGTATCGTCAACCTTATCAGCAACAAGACGGTTACCGCCATCGCCACTGGCGACGGGACCGTGGAGATACTTCGATGACACCGCTACGCAGCCGCACAACTGTTCTTCTGATCGGGTCGGTCCTGACACTGACCGGCTGCGATGCCTCTAGGCATTTTGACCGCGAGCCCAGAACCTCAGATCTGGTGCTTGATGGCGAGACGGTTCCCGAGGTCGCGCGTGTACAGGTGCCCATGCCCCCAGTCATGCTCGAAGCGCCTCGCACCGGCAGCGCCAGGGCGTCGCTGTTCTCTGCGCGGCACGAACCGCTTTTTGCCGATCAGCGCGCGGATGACGTGGGCGATATCGTCACGGTCATCATCTCGATCGACGATCGCGCGCGGCTACGAAATTCGACCGATCGTCAACGCGATGGCGGCAGTTCGATCGGGTTTCCCACCTTCTTTGGCTATGGTGCAAAAATTGCCGCAATTCTGCCCGGAATTAGCCGCGACGACCTGCCGAGCGGCGATATCGTGGACATCAGTTCCGAAACCCAGGCCAGCGGGTCAGGCGCGATCAACCGCAATGAACAGATCGACCTGAAAGTGGCCGCACTGGTAATCGACAAGCTGCCGAATGGCACCCTGGTGGTTGCCGGACGCCAGGAAATCAAGGTCAATCACGAACTGCGCGAATTGCGCATGGCTGGCATCGTGCGCCCCGCCGACATCCTGAACGACAATACGATCTCATACGAAAAGATCGCCGAGGCCCGCATCGCATATGGGGGTCGGGGCACGTTGTCGCGCACTCAGGAACGCAGCTATGGCGAAGACGTAATGGATGTCATCCTTCCTTACTAAATCTTAACTTCGTCACAAAGTCAGACCAACACCGTCGCAATCGACCTGTATTCCAAGCGGAAGTTTAGGAAAGGTCGATCATGAATAAGGTTGCAATCGCTGTTGTCGCACTCCCACTCGCTTGCATGGCCGCTGGCTATGCAGCGGGAGGGGCACTCGTTCCGACGCCCAGCGAAAGCCATACCGTTGCGGCGGATCATGGCGACCTGGCACCAGTCGCGAAACATGACACCGCCCACGACGCTGAGCTGGACCACGCTGCGCAGGAGTCCCCGGCCCAGCCCGCAGAGATGAACGCACATCTGCTGGCTGAAGACCGGACCGTCATCCGCCTGGGGCAGATGACCATACCGGTTGAGAAGGCCAACAGCGTTTCATATGTCGTCGCTGATTTTGCACTTAAATTGGAATCCCTCGAACTGGCAGAGCAATACAAGCGTGTCGAAGAGGCCACGCGGATACGTGACTCCCTGCTGACTGCCATGAACCTCGCTGCCGAAGGCGCAGTATTGCGGGGTGTGGCCATCGACAGCGATGCGCTATCGAGCCTGATCCGCGATCTGCTGAGCAAAGATTACGATGGCATCGACGACGTCTTGTTCGTGTCGCTTTATAAACAGGACGTCGCCCGGCTCTGACTCTGGTGAGGCGTCAGAGAACCGAACGGATGACCTGTGATAACACCGTTTCGCCGTTGTTAAGCTGAAGCTCCGGCCCACGCGCGGTAAAGTTCACCCGTTCAACCCCGGCCGTGGTGAGACTTGTGACCCCGACGGGATCGCCATTTGAATCGCTGGCGGTAATTTCGACCCTAAATGTATCAGGCGGCACCGGCAGGCCCACGGTATCGAGCCGATCCCACGCCACGTCGATCAACTCACCTTCGGCTGTCGAGGGGCCGTTCAGTTCGCGCACCAGGGTCCCGTCTTCTGAGTAGATACTTATGGTCACCTCTGCCGCCCCTGCCCCGACCTGATAGCTGAGCGGAAAGTCTGTTTGCGTCATGCGGACCTGGTTGGAGGGCACCAATACATCGCGCCCGATCAATTGCAGATCCGCCATCGCCCCCACGGTCGACAACATGCTGCTAATGGATTCCAGACTGGCGTTTGTCGCGATGCTTTGCTCAACCTGCGTCAACTGGGCAAGCTGTGATACAAATTGTGTTGAATCGACAGGCTCCAGCGGGTCCTGATTTGAAATCTGCGCCGTGAGGAGCATCAAAAAACTGTTGTAGCTTTCCTGAAGCTCGGTTGTTGCTGTTGCAGAAGCGGAGGGCCTGCTGGTCGCCGCAAGGCCGCTAGCGATATTGGCGTCGATCATGGTGTCACCTTTCAGGTCAATATATCCAGCAGGCCGTTGCCGGTTGTGGCGCGCGCGGCCAAGGCAGGTTCGTCGATTGGTTCCGCCCCCTCGTGGTGGTCGGAAAACGGCCCCGCGTCGAAGTGTTTCTGTCCTTGGCGGCCACGTTCGCCAAAAGTTTGAAAGTCGAGGTCGGCATTTTCAGCCGCGACGCCCCGCGATTGCAGCGCATCCAACAGCTGATCCCGGTCTTGGCGCAGGATGTTCAATACCGATGCACTTTCAGTGGTCATAGAAATTTGCACGCGCCCGGTGTCGGTCCGGCCAATTTCAATCTCTATCTCGCCCATTCCATAGGGGGTCAGCGAAAATCGAAACTTTGAATCGCTGGTATCGGCACTGCGGATCTGATGGCTGACGTGTTGACGCAGCTGTTCATCAGGCGCTGTGGCGGGGTCGGGTGTGAAGGCGGGTGTAACCGACGGTGTCGGCGCAATACGAGAGAGATCGGGTGTCAGCGGGACCCCACCCGTCGCAATTGGCACATCGCGTGTTATCGCCTCGGGGCTCGACGCTGTATGGCCGGGGACCACAAATTTGGCCGCCGCCGTGCTGCTCGGGGTCTCCGCTGCCTGCACGGGGGGCTGAGCGCCACCCGAAGCTAACAGATCTCGGGGCGTGGGCTGCTCTGCGCTGGCCTTTGCCATCGCCACTATTCCATCTGAGGGCACTGATATATCTGCCCGTTGGGATGCAACTGGCAGGCGGCCCACCGCAGGCACCGAGGACGACGCGACGCTCAATTGGCCGATCCCAGTCGTCGTGCGCAGCGCGCCGGCAATACGGGCTTGCAGAGCCTCTTCAAGCGCCCCGTCATCAAGTTGAGAGACCGCAGCAAGATCACCCAAGCTTTCGACCGGGGGGCTCCCCAGCGCCTCGGCAAACGCGTCCAGAACCTGTCGGTTGGTGATTTGGTCGCTGCCGCTTTCCAGCCCCGCGATCGTGTGATCCAGCAGTGCCAAAATGCCGTCGGGTGTCGCTGTATCGAGCTCTTCGGGATCTGTCGTTGGAGCAGCGGTCGCACCTGAAAGCTCAGTTGCCAATTGCGGCTGTACAGGTATCGTCGGATCAGAGGGCGCCGTGGCCGTTCCCTGCATGAGCGAAGCAAAGGCAACCGCCTTGCCTATCTGCGGCACGGCATCACCCGTCGGCATTTTCTGCGACGGGACGGTGGGAAGTGCTTGAGGTATCATTTGGCGCCCTCCGTGCCAGCTATCTGACCAAACGGGATGTCCCGTCAGGCTATCCCGACGTTGCCACACTGCGCCGGCCGGATCGCTTGGCCCGGTGCGCCACCGATCAGGCCCTTCAGCTTGAGCGTCCATTGGTTCAGTGTGGATGCTGCATCAAAATCTGTCAGCGCAGCCAGCGACGGTGTCACTATATCACTGCGGAAGAATTCGCGCCGCAGAACTGGCAGGCTCTTTAGCATCACATCACTTGAAAAGAGGCACATACCTTCGCTGGGTTGCGCCCAATAACGTGCCAGAACCGCGTTCAGCCCGGCCCGGAATGCAGCGGGTTCGAGACCCAGTTGTACCAATTCCTCGGCCTGTGCGACCCGGTAGTACGCCAGCCCCAGCGCATAAAGCACGCTGTCTTCGTCAGCCAGCGGGAACATTCCCCGGCCAATCACACGCAGTAGGGCCTCGCCAACCAGCGCACCGACGGAATGGGAAATATTCGGGAGGGCATTTTGATTGCGAATTACAACCAGAGCGCCATAAGGAACGTCGGCGTCCAGTTCTTCCGCAAGGATATCCCCAAGGCAGATACCGGGGATGGGTTCAATATCTTCGGGCATAGCAGCCGGGTCGCCGCCCCAGCCTTGCATCTCGAAAATTGCCGTCTGAACCGGGATAAGCGCCCGAATTAACGTCTTGAAAAGCTTACCATCTACCGCACTGCCCGAATGGCAAGCACCTTTCCAGATACCACCAATAAGAAATTTTTCCCGCATTCTCGGCCCCGTGTTGGACATTCTGTCCATTAATAAATCCAAGCTTTTTTTATTCTTGGTATTGCTTGGCGCTCGATCGTCATTTCACGTGTAGATTGTAGATTCGTTTACGTCAACTTCATAGCCCAAACTATTAAGTATTTCTTAATACTTCTCTATGTTGTTGCGATTCGGACATGGGAACTCAACATCTATGCGCATTGCATAGGGCGCGCGACAGACGTGTCGCTAGTCGGCTTGGTAGACCAACCGGATAGAGATACGGCGGTTTTCGGGCGCTAAAACGTCAGCGGTGTTGATGGGCTGGGTGTCCGCCACCCCCGAAATACTCATGAACCGCGCAGGCGCAATGCCTGCGGCCATCAGGACCCGGCGCGTCGCATTCGCACGATCCGCCGACAGCTCCCAATTGGAGTATGCGGTTTCATCACCATATGTGGCAGCGTCGGTATGTCCAACGATTTCAACGGGTTCAGATTGAGCTGCGATGACATCGCCGATGGCCAGTAACAGTTCGCGTGTCTTGGCGCTGATTTCGGAACTGCCTGTCGCAAACAACGACCGCTCATCCTGATCCAACACCTGCACCGTCAGCGCGCCGCCGGATTTCTCCAGCCGCACATTCCGGGCAAGACCACTTAGGCTTTCGTCTGATGTGATCCGTTCAGCAATCTCTTCGGCCATGCGATCTATCTCACCGCGGCGCACCTCGGCCTCCTGCGCACTCGCTGCATCAACGGGGTTGGCTGGCTCTGGTGGATCAGCGTATTCGACCACAACCTCCGCTGGCATGTCGCGCAGGCGGCTGTCGAACACCATCATCGGGTTATCACTCCCGAAGGAGGGGACCTTTACCCGACCGGTATTGTCCTGTGCGCCAGTCATCACGCCAGGCCCCGCCAGAGGCCGTAAATCAGAAGAGGCGTCTGAAGATGTCCCGTTATCCGCCAATGTAGGCGTAAAATAATTCGCCAATCCTCGCAACTTTTCTTCGTCCGAGGCTGCAAGAATCCAAAGCAACAGGAAAAATGCCATCATCGCCGTCATAAAGTCGGCATAAGCCACTTTCCAACCGCCACCGTGGTGGGCGTGCCCGCCATCCTCGTCGTAGCGCTTGATGATGATCATCGTGTTCTTTTTATCAGCCAACAGACTATCTCCAGTCGTAACGCGGACGGCTACGCTGCCGGATCAGGAGATTTCTGCGTTCTTGTCGGATTTGTCCCGGCTGTATTTCCCAAGCCCGGACCGTTTGGCATACTCCGCCTTGCGCTTGCTATAGCTGGGCGCAACCAAGGGCGTATCTGCGGGCAGATCGAACATCACGCGATATTCTGCTTCGGTCAGCCCATGTTCTGCGCCGATGTGACGCTTGAGCATCTTGAAGCCCTTCCCACAGCAAAGGCAGAAGATCGTGTCCTGTGTCATCTTCTGCTCGGCATGGGCGCCGGGGATGGCATGCAACCTCGAAACAGGGCTTGGGCCTGTTTCGGACGGCATCGACTTAAGCCGCTCCACTAATGTAAGGATGTCGTCGATTGAGACATCTGTGCGGGTTGCAAACCCAGACACGATAGATGCAATCGCCGTATCGCTCAGGTTCGGATTGGCTGTCAGATTGGGCATGAGGTAACTTTCTCTTGGATGAGTTAATCTTGCCTTCTGCAAGTTACGCGAAAGCTCAAATTTGAGCCCTACTCGTTATGGTACAAAGACACTTTAATCTTTGCGCGCTATCCTTATCACGATTCGAACTGTTTTTGGAGAGTTATCAAGCTTTAGCAAGCAGATTTCCGCCAAAGGGGCCAAAGTGTGTCATGGTTGTACTTGTGGCGCCATTCTATAGATGGCTGTCTTTTGCTCAACTTGGGCGCTTTGTTCGTGTGCCGTTGTCTGCGCAATGATCGTGCTGAACAGGCCTGTAACGCCCAATCCCGCAATTGCAATTAGCGGTATGTGCAGGTTTTTCAGAAACTGCCGACGGCGGCTGGGAACGGTTGCCGGCAGCGCTGCATCGCCCATTGGCATGGTCACATCTACAGGTGCAGTTGCGGGCAATGGCGCACCGAACTCCACGAATATCCCACGCGGCATGACGGCCACCTGGACTTTTCGGCGCACCGCATTGTCCGAAAACCCCGCAGGAAACAACTCTATCGGCATGTCGATCGCCAAGTCATCCAGCGGACGCCAGTGCCCGGGCAAAATGTTGCGCGGTATATAGACTGAGGAAAAATCGTCGCGAAACGCGATTTCTCGTGCCAGCGTCGGCACCATCGGCAAGGGCTGATCCGAACTGGCCGCAATCCGGATGCGCCCCCCGGCAACCCACATCTCAAGGCTCAGGTAAAAGCAATCTTCAGGGGAGACCTCGTCGACCGATGCATAACCTTCCGGTGGACCAGACCGAACCATGCGCTTCTTGCGCGCTGTTCTTGATGCAACAGGAAAGATCTTGTTGGTTGTCACACGCAGCGCCTGACCGCCTTCAACACTCTGCCTTGGCCGCATGAGCTTATCAAAATCCAGACCTTCTTCCTGCGCAAAATTATAATTGATCAAGTAGTCTGCGGCGATCTCTTGCAGGCTGTCGCTATCCTGAATGGCCTTGAGCAAGGCGTTCTCTTCCGAAAACAACAGCCGACGCGTTGGATGCCCGTCCAGATCCGGACTGACAGCAAAGCCACCCACCGGACGATCCAGGATATCGGCGACGCGTTCAAAGACAGCGTTTTCCTCGTCGTCGTGAAAAACCACAAACTCGCATAGCCCCGCCGCGTCCATGCACAGCAACAGGCGCATGCCCGAGGGCCACCCCGGTGTAAGAACGGCAAGTTCAGCAGGATCGACGAAATAGGCAAAAGCGTCCGCATCCTGCGACACCTCTGCCTCGTCTTCGTCCCAATCTTTGACTGAAAAACCACTATCCATTGAATATGCCCAAGTTCTTTTGGATATAATACTTGTAGAAACGCCCTCACTCAAGGATAAAGTAAGAATAGTTTCATTTTGGGAGGCTCGTGGGTCAATGACACTCTTGCTTGGTCTTGTAATGGTTTTCGGATTGGTCTTTGGCGGCTTCATGCTGTCAGGGGGCAACATGGACATCGTTCTGCACGCGCTACCCTACGAAGGCATGATGATCGGTGGGGCGTCGCTGGGTGCCTTCGTGATCGCCAATTCCTTCTCTGTGGCAAAGTCGTCAATCGGCGGGGTCATGCGGGTGGTCAAAGGTCCCCGCTGGAAGGCGACCGACTATAATGATGTGCTGAACCTGATGTACGAACTGGCGCGGCTCTATAAGGTCAAAGGCATCGTGGCGATGGATGACCATATCGAGAACCCCGAGAACAGCGCGATCTTTCAGCGGTACCCCAAGCTGATGAAGGACCATTTCATCACCGATCTGATCGGCGACAGTTTTCGCATTATGGCGATGCAATTCGATGACCGCTTTCAAATGGAAGACGTCATTAACCGCAAGATCAAGAAACACCATCATGAATCCCTGATCTCTGCACGTGCGATCCAAAGCATGGCCGATGGCTTGCCCGCGATTGGCATCGTCGCTGCGGTGTTGGGCGTGATCAAAACTATGTCATCCATCGACAAACCACCAGAGATCCTTGGCGCCATGATTGGCGGCGCGCTGGTTGGCACCTTTCTGGGCGTATTTCTGGCCTACTGCATCGTTCAGCCAATTGCCGGGCGTTTGGAACAGATTGAAGAAGAGGACGGCGCAATATATACCGTGATCCGCGATGTCATCGTTGCAATCGTCGCAGGCCACCCGCCTGGTGTGTGCATCGAATTGGGTCGGGGTAACATCCCCACGACCAAGCAGCCCGGCTTTTCAAGCGTCGAGACGTCGCAGCGCGAACTGCCTGCCGTATGATGCGAATGCTGCCCCTAGCACTGGCCGCCTATTGGGCCCTGACAGGCCCCGGCCACGCCGCGGGATCGGCCGCTGCCAAGGAAGAGCCCGCCGAAGACGAAACCAAAGCAGACCCCACAGCGCCCATCCTGCCCGCATCCATGCGACGCCACGGTGTGATCGGCCATGTCGTGGCTCCCGAGGGCGTCGATATACTTGATCCCCATATGTTGTCTCAAATGCGCGACCGGCTGATCATTTATGTGCAAGACAACGGCAAATGAAACCACGGCGAACCGATGGGTTGGCTGTGCTGTCGCGGCTCAAACGCCACGAAATGGAGAATGTGGCGCTGGAAATGGTCGAAGTAAACCGCGCGCTTGGGCAGATTGAAGCCGAGCGACACGCACTCTTGGCGCAACTGGATGATCGCGGCGACCCCGATGCCATCGAGGCCACACGCGTCTTGTCCGCCTTCATTCGCAATGTCTCTGAGACCATTCATCGCAAAGAGGCCGAAGCCAGTCGTCTGCGCAGAGACAGCGCGGGCATCCACAATCAACTGAATGGCCTCTTTGCAGAAGCCAAACGCATCGACATCATCCGCCACAACCGCGCCGAAGCCCGCAAGCGTGCCGTCGACACGGCTGAAATTGCGGCCCAGAACGAAGGTTTCCTTTCGATCTGGCTTCAAGATATTCAAAACTCCTGAGATCCATTTCCGCCGCTAGGCGGCGCGAAAAGAACACTCACCGTGTCTTCAAGACGTAGGTCTTTCGCGATGCATCGGGCGCGTCTAATCCCTGCGAGTGGCGCCTCACTTCTTGCTGCGCGCGACCAGCCACGGACCGATCCTGATTAAGACAAGCATGAATGATATCACCCAGAACAACGCGGACAGCTCGACGCCACTCCGCCCACCAATTGAAATGGTATCTGCGCTTGCGCGCAGGATTGCCGATAGGATGAGCAAGCCAAAAGCGGTCGTCAGCACCAATCCGGCGTTTAAATCCCTGCCGGTATGACCCATTGTCGCGCGGATCATCACGGCCACGGTCATGCCGCCCACTGCTCCGATACCCAGCAGGTGAATCCCAACAGCAGGAGACGCCTGCTCAACGGCGCCAGCCGCGATGCCAATCAACCCAAGGGGGATCATCGCGTATGCCACATGCAACATAACCAAAAGAGGTGAGCCAATGGTTGACCACCCCCGCCAGCGGAAAAGCCTAACCAACTGAAACCCTGCGGCAAGCAAAGCGGCAACAGCGCAACCGATGCTGAACGGCAAGACAACCCATGTCACCAAGGCAGATGCACTCAGGCCGAGCGTAACCGTATCAAAGCGGTTAAACGGGGTGGGAAGTTTCAAAGCGTGCTGCCGCGCCAGCCAATTGCGGGTAAAACTGGGCACTATTCTGCCGCCGATCAGCATGACCAGAAATATCAAAAGCGCCAGACTCAGGCGTCTGCTGTAATCAGTTGTACCTTGCGTCGCCGCCTCGACGTGAAAAAAGATGTTGGTTATCCAAAGACAGGATACAGGCACCAGCACTTTCAAGTTGCGCCAGTTCTTGCCCGCCAGAATTTCGCGGGCGATCATGGCGACCACAAGCATCAGAAACAGCTGATCCACGATGGCGACGACTATAGGTGGCAAGCCCGTCACCCCGGCGGAGGCAATTCGCCCCGCCATCCAGACCACCAACAGGGTGGCCAAGGGCCAGCCCGTGGTGGGCAAACGCCCGGTCCAATTTGGGACCGCAGTGAACAAGAAACCGGCGAGAACCGCCGCCGCATAACCAAAGACCATTTCGTGGATATGCCAGTCGGCTGGAGCAAACGGCCCCTTAATGCCGATATCGCCCTGCCATAGAAACCACCAGATCGGTATAACCAGCATAGCGAACATCATGGCGGACAGAAAAAATGGCCTGAACCCAAAAGAGAACAAGACGGGGCCTGAAAACTCGCTGTGGTTGGGCATGGGGCTTTACCTCCGTGAAGCGATCACGGGCGAAGCCAATGGCTCCGCCCCGATCTTACGGTGTGTCGGTTTGCGTTATTCAACCTGCGCCAAAAGATCCGCCATACGGCCTTTGGCCTTGCCCTTTTGTTTGACGGCAGTGGCCTCATCAATGTTTACGGCATTGCCCACTTGGACCAAGGCAACCATCCCCATGGCATAGTGCGGGGTGCATTTGATGCCGTAGACACCTTCCTGTTCGACGGTCAGATCATACTCTACGTTGAATTTGGTTTTGAACTCTTCAACGTCGTCCGGCAGCATACCTTTGATGCTCTCGACGTTATGGCCCTTATCGGTGGGCAGGAAACGGATCACATCGCCAACCTGCGCTTTTATAAACGCAGGTTCGAAAACCATCGCGCCCGCGTCCCCCTTGTTCAACATCTTGACCTCAAAAGTCTCGGCATTTGCGGTCGCGGCCAACAGTGCTAGGGCGGCAGTTGCCATCAGTGTCTTAATCATCGTCAAGTCCTTTCTTCGTGATATATTTTGATCTCACGACCTGATATGAAGCATGACTGCGGCCTGAACATTGATCTGAAACAAACTCCTGGAACATTCGTGCCTAAACTCGATGAAAGTCTTCTGACAGGTCTGCCGCCCTTCAGCCTGCTGAACCGCGCGGAAATCCGCGAGATTCTCGATCTGGCCCGAACGCAGCGCTATGATGAGGGCGCAGAGGTCTTTGGCGAAGGGCTGGAGGCCGGTCATTTTTATCTTCTTCTGGACGGATACCTACGTGTGGTGCGTACGATGGCCGCAGGCGAGCAGATCATCGTGTTGCATATCTCCCCCGGTCAATTGTTCGGGATTGCAGCGGCGCTTCAGCGCGACACCTACCCTGCGACGGCGATCGCCGCCGACGAATCCATAGTATTGGCCTGGCCTGTGCGCCTATGGCCAGAGTTCACACGAAAATATCAAGGTTTTGCCAGCGAGTCGTACAAAACTGTTGGTCAGCGCCTAGGCCAGATTCAGGACACATTGACGGAAATCGCGACACAGGCCGTCGAACAACGCGTGGCCGCCGCAGTGTTGCGCATGGTTAACCAAAGTGGCCGCAAGACGGGCGATGGCATCGAAATCGCCTTTCCCGTCACCCGGCAGAACATTTCTGACATGACAGGCACCACACTACATACTGTCAGCAGGATGCTGTCCGCATGGGAAAAGGACGGCATCGTTCGATCGACCCGCAAGCATATTCTGGTGACCGATCCGCACAAACTGGTGCTGCTTGGATCTCTTTAACGGCCCTTAGCTTTGGCTGTTTCTATCTGTGCAATAATTTCAGCCCGGAAAACTGGCTCGTCCAGACCGTATTCTTCGCAGGCGTCGGCAATTGTATAGAAACGGGCGACAGGGCAGCTTGGGCAAAGCATGCGCCGGGCGAAGAAGGGCGCAACGGCGTCGGGCCAATGCTGGAACAGCACTGAAAGCGGCAAGCTGGGATCGTTGATATCCGGGTGTTGCATAAGCCCCTCATGACATCCGGAAATCCTGCGGGCGGATTCACAACCTGTCTTTGCGCCGGCGCAACATCCACCCAGATTGCCCAGCGCGTTGGTTTATGGTCACGCGAAATCGGCCCGCAAATAGCTGCACGAAGTTTGCGCTGCATCAATGTTCGCAAATTCCGGCGGCGATAGAACTGTCTCAACTAAAACACAGTCCGCAAAGGAGACAGAAAATGTTGACAAGACGTGCCGCACTGATGGGCGCCGCCGGAATAGCCGCGCTGCCTATCCTGACCAAAGCCGCCGCAAGCGAAGAGATCATGGACACCTCGATGGCTGAACCGGTTGACCTGTCCAGCCTCGAGCGCATTCAGCACAAGCTGGTTCGCCCGCCGATGGTCCATCCCCACGAACAAATCGCCCCGGCAGAGCCGCGCGTGGTCGAGTTTGAAATGCGTATCGTCGAAAAGGAAGTCGAGGTCGACAACGGCGCCTATCTTCAGGCAATGACATTCAATGGGTCGATCCCGGGCCCTATGATGGTGGTGCACGAGGGCGATTATGTTGAACTGACACTCTACAATTCGCCTGAGAACCTGATGCAGCACAACATCGACTTTCACTCCGCCACCGGGGCATTGGGGGGCGGTTCGCTGACTTTGGTCAACCCGGGCGAAAAGACCGTGTTGCGGTTCAAAGCGACACGGCCAGGCACCTTTGTCTATCACTGTGCACCGGGCGGCCCGATGATCCCTTGGCACGTCGTCTCTGGCATGTCGGGCGCGATCATGGTCCTGCCCCGCGACGGGCTGCGCGACCACGAAGGCAATCCGGTGACCTATGACAAAGTCTTTTACATAGGCGAAAACGATTTCTACATCCCCAAGGACGAAGCGGGCGATTACAAACGCTTCGAAGATGTCGGAGAAAGCTATCCCGACACGCTTGAGGTGATGAACGGGCTGATCCCCAGCCACGTCGTCTTTAATGGCAAGGTCGGTGCGCTGACCGGCGACAACGCCCTCACCGCGAACCAAGGTGAAAAGGTGCTGTTCGTACACAGCCAGGCCAACCGTGACACCCGTCCGCACCTGATTGGGGGCCACGGCGATCTGGTTTGGGAACGCGGCAAGTTCAATAACCCGCCCGCGCGTGATCTGGAGACATGGTTTATCGCTGGTGGCTCTGCCGGGGCCGCGCTCTATGAATTCCTGCAGCCCGGTGTCTATGCCTACGTGAATCATAACCTGATTGAGGCGGTGAACCTTGGGGCGACTGCGCATGTCGTTGTCCAGGGTGAGTGGAACAATGACCTGATGGAACAGGTTCAGGCACCAACCGAGTATGATGCAACCTACGAAGGCAAGACTGCACTGCCGTAAACCGATTAGCACAGTTTCAGAACCAAGGGCGGCCGCCCCCGGTCGCCCTTGGACACGTAAGAGGCATACACCTGATGCTAACTTCCTCTCCCCTCCGATTTGCGCTGTTCGCATTGTTGCTTGCAGGGATCGCCTACTTGGCCATGGACGACGCCCGACCGCAGATTGCATTGCCGGAGCTTGTGATCATACCGCCCGGTGACATCGCCTATCGCCCAATGGGGAATTTTACAAAGGATGGAAAAGCGGCAGTCCCGCACGCCTACGTGGTGCACGTGGACAGCTTCGAGATCATGAAATATCAGGTATCGCGGGATCAATACGCAAGTTGCGTCAGCGACGGCGGTTGCGCAGCCGTACCAACCGGAACTGGCGTGCTGCCCCAGACACAGGTCAATTGGATAGATGCCACTGCCTATGCCCGCTGGCTGTCTGCGCGCAGCGGCCAGAATTGGCAGTTGCCAACAGCACCACAGTGGCAGCGGGCGGCAGCCGAACGCGCAGGAGATGTCTTTTCCGAATTGGACGCTGACGAAGACGTCCTTGATCCTGGCGCACGGATGCTGGCGCAATACAAAACCGGCACGCTTTTACGCGGCACGCATAGCTCAATCCTAAGACCTCCCGGCGACTTTGGCGTAAATTCGTTTGGGGTGGCGGATTTGGCCGGCAATGTTTGGGAATGGACCGATGCGTGTCTGGCGAACGGGATAATTCATACCGACGGCAGTATCGCTTTGGGCGCGGACTACTGCGGTGTTCGTATCGCGGGGGGTGCCCACCAAGCGGCGGTTATAAATTTTGTGCGGGACGCCAGCGTGGGCGGCTGCGCGGTCGGCCTGCCGCCTGATCACCTTGGCTTTCGGTTGGTACGGTCGAGATGAGGCTGCATAACCAACCGCCGCTTTCGACATGTAGGCAGCACGCCTGTACAGGTAATTAAAGAACGCCTCACAGGCTGTCAGTAACGCGCAGCGGATCGGTTCGCCTCACCATAATCCAAATGACGTCCAATTGTATCTATGGGGCGGCCTCAGTACCGCCACCACTCGGATGGCTGACATCGTGCAGGGTTTTGCATACCAAGCTTGAAGCATAGGGCTTCGCAAGAAAAGTCGCGCCATCTGGCATTTCGGACTTTTCAATCCCAACCTTGCCCGACGCGATGATAACGGTGACCAGCGGCCATTCATCCTTTACCCGCGCGGCGAGATCTAGGCCGTTCATTGACCCGGGCATCTCGACATCTGTGAACAGGATACCAATATCGGAATGTTGTTTCATGAGCGACATAGCGACATCTGCGGAATCCGCTTCGTAGGTTCGAAAACCGGCGTCTTCGATCATATCAACAACATCAATCCGGATGAGAATTTCGTCCTCTACTACAAGCACGGAAGGCAGGCTGGTTGTTTGCGGTGTCATCACTGCCCCTATCATTCAATTACGTGCGAAGTAGAAAAAGATCATATTGTCAGCCCTGATCGTGGCACGCTCAGCTTAAAGTTTAAACCTTTAGGGTCGTAGTTAAGTTCCGCAGTACCGTGAAAATATCCGGGTAGAACCTGCTTGATCATGCGGCTCCCAAAACCGCTCCGCTTTGGTTCTTCAACCGCAGGTCCGCCGCTTTCAGTCCAACTGAATACAAACGCTTCTTTCTCAGCTGCCACCACACCCCAGGCGATCTGTACCTTTCCACCTTGCGCCGACAACGCCCCATATTTGCTGGCATTGGTTGAAAGTTCATGAAGCGCCATCGTCAGTGCCAAAGCCTGCTTTGCACCGATAGGCAGATCAGGGCCGTCAATTGAAAATCGCCCCTCCCCCGTCCGGTGAGGGGCCAATGCGGCCTCGACCACTTCGGTGACGCGGGTTTCAGCCCAGTTTGCGTTTATTAACTGGTCATGGGCGCGTGCCATCATGCCGATCCGCGCTTGAAGCGAGGATTGTGCGTCCTGCAGATTGCTTGCTTGGCGCAACGTCTGAGAGACCATGACGTTCACCATCGCCAACGTGTTCTTCACCCGGTGGTTCATCTCCCCCAACATCAATTGGCGATGCTCTTCGGCCAGCTTGATTTCATGGATGTCTGTACAGCTGCCATACCAACGCAAAATCGACCCATCTTTGTCACGAACCGGCTGGGCGCGCCCAAGAACCCAACGATATTTTCCCGAACGATGCCGAAGACGATATTCGACCTCGTAGGGGTCGCCTGTCGCTAAACTGTGACGCCAAAGGCCCCATGCCTTTTCCTGATCCTCCGGGTGAAACATACCGTTCCACGCTTCGCCATCGGTCGAACCTTCGGGAACGCCGGTAAACTCGTACCAACGTTGATTGTAGTAATCATGATAGCCGTCCGGCAAAGTTGACCAGATCATCTGATCGACAGAGTCTGCGATGGCGTGAAATTTAGCCTCGCTTTCATACAGCTGTCTCTCGCGCAGCTGTAGCTCCTCCATGCGTTTGCGTGCTTCGTGCTGGCGACGTCGGGCTGTGAGCGCTGAGCGGACAGAACGGAAAAGTTCCTCGGCGTGGAGGGGACGAGAAAGTAGCACGGCGTTTCGCAGCGCATCCATTTGCAATGCCGCCCGATCGCTTCGGTTTCTGACAGTTCCGTTAGCCAAAACAATAAATGGCACATCTGACCAAGAGGGCTGTGCCACAAGTGCGCTATTGAGGACGTCAGCCCCCGAACCGCTCAGCGCCTCTTCCGTTATCAGCACGGCGCCAATCTGATTTTCAACAAGGTCGGCCAGATCAGATAAAGTGGCGACGATGACAGTGTTGATGCCAGCCCTCTCTAAGAGTTGAGCCGCTACCGAAGCGTCGCGCCCGCGCGGCGCAAGGACGCCAACGGAGGACAAGATATCCTCCGATGGGTTCGCCTCGGCATCTGTGTCAGCAGCCTGCACGCTCACCGATCTGTCGCGGTATTGTCAGTTTCAAGCGGCAGCAGGTCAGCGTTACTGGGAGTATATACCGGAGAGCCAGATAAAATCCCCGAGAAGCTGCGGATTGGCGCACCAATAGAAATCCCATTCCCGTCAATCTTGAACTCTCGGATACTGCGTTCATGATCTGAGGTTCGCGTCTTGATTACCGCGATAGATTTGCGGATTTCGCCTTGGGCCTCGAAAAAACGCAGCATCATAACGGTATCGGCTAAATAGCTGATGTCGATGTCGGACCGCAGTTCGCCGGTGACGCCATGCTGACCCAGGATCATTAATGAAACGACACCCTGTTGGGCGAGATAGCTCAGCAACTCATGCATCTGAAGCACAAGGAAATTGTCGCTTGGCATCGCGTGTAGATAGGCATTCAAGCTGTCAATCACGACAAAACCGACACCGTCTACCTCCACTGCATTACGCACAGCGCTGGCGAACTCGCCGGGGGACAACTCTGCCGGATCAATTTGACGTATCTCAAGCAGGCCATCGTCAATGTAGGGCTGCAGGTCCATGCCGAGCGCCTTTGACCTGGTCATCAGCGTCGAAAGGCGCTCATCAAATAGGAAATAGGCAGCCTTTTGGCCGCGTTGCAGCGCTGCAATCATGCAGCGCACTGCTGTCGTCGTCTTGCCCACGCCTGCCGGTCCCGCCAGCAAGGCCGTTGTTCCTGGAAACAGCCCACCGCCCAGAAGCGCATCCAGTTCCGCCAGACCCGTCGCCACAGCCGCGCTGCAAAAGCTGCGATGGTGGTTCGCTGCGATTAGGCGTGGATAGACGCAGATACCACCTTTCTCGATGGTAAAGTCGTGATAGCCGCCATGATACTTCAGACCACGCATCTTGATGACACGCAGGCGACGTCGCTCTGACCCAAAATCGTTCGCCGAATGCTCAAGCGAGATGACACCGTGTGCAATGGAGTGAAGTTGCAGATCGCCAGGTTCCGCTGTTCGATCATCCAGCATCAGAACAGTGCAATTTCTACGCGCAAAGAAATGCTTAAGGGCAAGAATTTGGCGGCGATAGCGCAATGGATTCTGTGCGAGAAGACGCAGTTCCGACAGACTGTCCAGAACAACGCGGGTAGGATTGGTCTTCTCGACCAGCTCTATTATGCCGCGCACTGTTTCACCGAGTTCGACATCACTTGGATGCAAAAGGGATTGCTCATGATCAGAGCTGAACTGATCCTCCGCGACCATCTCAAACAGTTCGATCCCGTCCAACGTCCAACCATGGGACGCAGCCACCGACGTCAGCTCATCAACTGTTTCGGAAAGCGTGACGTAAAGCCCCTTATCCTCAATCTTGCGCCCTTCCATCAGGAATTTAAGCGCAAGCGTCGTTTTGCCCGCTCCGGGAGTGCCCTCAACCAGATAAAGCCGATGCGGGGTAATCCCCCCTCTAAGAACCTCATCCAGTCCGGCGGTCCCAGTCGGGAGGCTTGACAGTCGATCGGCTTTGGTCTTCTCCTGCATCGTCACTTTCCTTGGATCATGCCCTTACGAAGCCTTAGGCACGACAGGGAAAACTCATTCGTTTGTAGGGCTTATTGCGCAACCAGATGCACTAATAAGTAGTATTTTCAACGCTGTCCGACAAGATTGCGTAGCGTCTCAGCCACTTGGTAATGTGATCGTTAACTCGGATGATCGACAGGTCATACATTCGCGAGCGTTGGTTCAAAGGCATTTGTGTAACGCAAACATTGTCACCCGTAGGCAAGGTAAATTTCGCTCTGTCGACCTGCAACAAGTTGCTTTTTCGGCCCGCAGAAGAAAATATCTGCTGCATCTCAAGATCGTCACTAACCCTTAACCATGAACTTAGATTTAGTATCATTGTCCGTAATAACCATCCGCTAAGCACCGCAATTTTAAACGCGTTGGAAATATCTAGCGTTCGGTTTTCGTTTGACAAGAGAATGGCTGACCCACAGCAAGGGACTGCCTTTGAAGCGGTAGCAGTTGACTGGCATTCAAACCATCCCGCTTACGAAACGAGGTCATTAGTCGTTCCCACACGCGGTACCCAAGCAAAGGCCAACCACCCTCACGCACCAAAACCCAATGGCCTGGTCGATCGAACATTGCGCTGGTTCGCCAAGTTGTTACTACCTTAGCAAGCATCCAATCTGGCGAGGTCGACGTGAGAACTTATCCCATTCCTTTTAATGAGGAAGCACGCCTACGCTCCGTTTTTGCAGTCCCCGGGATGCATGAGGCAAACGGCGGCGTGTTTGACGCTATTTGCGAGGCGACGCGGAAGCTCTTGAATTGCCCAATCGCGCATATCAGTGTCGTAGAAGCGGACACCCAATGGTATAAATCAGTGGTGGGAATTGAGCTTGATCGGATGCCGAAAGACAATAGTTTTTGCACACATACAATCATGTCAGGCGAGCCGATGGTCGTCCCTGATCTAAGCAAAGATCCCAGGTTTGAGACCCATCCCATGGTTGCCGAAGGCGGACCGGGAGCGCGTTTCTATGCCGGTGTGCCTCTGATTTTGTCGTCGGGCCAGCGGTTTGGCAGTTTGTGCGGCCTTGACCTTGTGCCACACGATGCACCCTCTGATCATCAGATGGCCATTCTGGCAGATTTAGGAAAAGCCGTGGTCGCAGCGCTGGAAGCTGTGCCGCCACGTCCGGTAGATCAGTCGAAAGACCTGGCGGTCCGATCGACTTTTATCACCCTTGTGGGGCATGAGCTGCGAACACCACTGACTATACTATTAGGCAGCCTGAGATTGCTTGAAGCAACTGCCGCACGGGGGATCAACGGCACCCTGCTAAGTTCCGCGCGAAAATCAGCAGTGCATCTAATGGACCTTGTCGAAAAAATAATTGAATTCAGCAATGCCGCGACAGGCGAGTTGCGGCTAAATGAGCAGCCTTGCGATCTGGGCGGCCTTCTTAAGACCACCGCTGACTTGGTGCTACCAGGTCGCGGGGGCGAATTGAAGTCGATTACCCTTGCTGAGAGTGCATTCGGCGCTCCTATCTATGTCGACCCTGACCAGCTTAAAATTGCGCTGCACGCTCTTGTCCTGAATGCGGTTAATCACGGCGGTGAGGAGATTACGGTCGGAAGTCGCCTGGATGCCTCGGGGAATGTCGAACTTTCGATAACGGACAACGGCAAGCTGGACGACAGCGTTGAACTGAGCGCCCTATACGAACCCTTTGTGGTCGGTGGAAGCATTGACAACAGGGATACGCGCGGCGGCTTGGGCTTGGGGCTACCGCTGACCCGCAAACTTGTAGAGCTTCACGGCGGAGAGTTTGAGGTTCATGCCGCAGATCAATCCACATCCGCGATTATACGGCTGCCCGCTTGGCGGTTGAAGGCCGATCAATTAGGCTGACTTGGTGCTGCTTGATGAATGACCAAGTGGAAGCGTTTGGGTTGGCCTTCAGTTAGATGCGCGTTGGCATGTCTAACAACGCAGGATCAGTTTGCGGTTCCTAAGCCCCCATTGCCCGCGCACTCGGAACAAGATGAGCTAGCACGCCTCACTTGAAACGGCGAATGGTTGCGCAAAACGATGAGCGTATGAGCGCCATGACCCCCGACCGAAACTTAAAATAGCGGCATGAATTCTATGGCGGGACCCCATTAAAAGTGGGCGCACCGCGTCCGACCACCTGCCCTACGACCACGCCCGCCAGCACGTCAAACTAATCTCGGGCCCGCCCGTTCGCAGCGCACCATGCTTGTGGGCAGTTCGCGCAGTTCTTGTAGCCGGGTTCGGCATCCGTCCAAGACATCGGGGCAGCGCGGGGCGAAGAGACATCCGGCATGGGCGGCGAAGGGATCGGCTGCTGCTGCGCCAAGCTTGAGGTCAGGCAGTCCAAAGCCCGGATTTGGAGCTAAGGTCGCTGCCAAAAGCGCGCGGCTATAAGGATGCTGAGCGGCCTTGAACAATGCCTCGGTTCGCGCCTCTTCGACTTTTTCGCCAAGATACATCACTGCGACACGGTCCGCCAAATGCTCCACCACCGCGAGATCATGGCTGACAAAAACCATGGTGAGACCCAGTTCGGCTTTTAGGCTCAGCAGCAGATTGATAATCTGGGCCTGTACTGACACGTCTAACGCTGAGGTGGGCTCGTCACAAATCAGCACAGCCGGTTTCAAAATAAGGGCCCGCGCGATGGCGACCCGCTGACGTTGCCCACCTGACAGTTCACCCGGATAGGCATCAGCAAGCCGCGTCGGAAGGCCAACAAGCTCCAGCATCCGTGCGACTTCTGGCTTTTCATCCGCGCCACCGTGCAATCGCAAGGGCTGGCCGATCAGGGTCCGGATACGCTTGACCGGATTAAGAGACGCGTTTGGGTTCTGAAAAACTGGTTGGATCAGCCGCACCCGTTCGGCGACCGGCATTGACGCTACCGGCTTGCCGCAGATCAGAACCTCTCCGACATCAGGGCGCATCAGGCCCAGCATCATGCTGACCGCCGTGCTCTTGCCGCAACCGGATTCCCCGACCAGCCCCAAGGTTTCCCCCTTGGCGACCTCAAGCGAAAGGTCTTTGACGGCAAGCAATTCGTCGGCTTGGCCGAATAGGCCACGGCGCAGTCGAAAGGTTTTGCGGATATTGCTCATCTGGATCATCGGTTCATTCATTGCGCGGTCTCCACTGCGGCGGCCTTGTAGCATTCAGCGAAACGATCTGGCCCATGCGCATGGCGTGGCACGGGGCCTTTCGCGCATTCGTCGGTCGCCAAGGCGCAGCGGTCGCGGAAAGCACAGCCATGCAGGGGACCGATAAGACCCGGAACCCGCCCTGGGATCGCCGGCAGTTGGCTGCCGCGTTGGGTGACGCCCGGCACGGGGATCGCCCGCAGCAGACCTTGGGTATAGGGATGCAGCGGCGCCTCATACAGCTCGCGGGTTGGACCCAACTCGGCGATGCGTCCTGCATACATGACGGCGACATCGGTCGCGATGGCCGCCACCACGCCAAGGTCATGAGTAATCAAGAGCATGGACAGACCCAGATCAGTTTGCAATTCGCCCAGAAGGCGGAGAATCTGCGCCTGGATTGTCACATCCAATGCTGTTGTCGGCTCATCCGCGATCAAAAGACGCGGTCGCCCCATCAAGGCCGAGGCGATCATGATGCGCTGGCGCTGCCCCCCGGAAAAGGCATGAGGGTACTGGGTCAGTCGCGCAGACGGGTTGGATATTCCGACCCGATCCAGCATTTCGATGGCCCGTGCATCCGCTGCCGACCGGTCGAGCTTCTCTGAGCGCATCACACCTTCTGTGAGCTGTCGCCCGACGGTAAGCGTCGGGTTAAGCGCGCTTGTCGGGTCCTGAAATATCATGGCGACCTCGCGCCCGCGCAATAGCGCAAGTTTCGACTGAGGTTTTTGGGTCAGGTCCTGACCCGCCATATCAAACCGATCGCTGGTTACCGTTGCATAACGCGGCAGCAGCCCCATCAGCGCCATCGCTGTCAGCGATTTTCCGCAGCCAGACTCGCCGACCAGACAAAGGGTATCGCCGCGCGCAATCTGAAGATCGACCCCGCGCACGGCGTTCAAGACGCCCCTGTCAGTTGGCAATGAAACCGTTAGGTTTTTGATATCCAAAAGCAATTCAGTCATCGTCTTGCAGGCCCCGTGATGTCGCGCATGCCGTCACCGAACAGATTGACGGCCAGCACCAAAAGACAGAGCGCCGATCCGGGTAGAGCAATCAGCCAAGGGTCGAACAGGATGTTGTCGCGCCCTTCCGATATCATCAGCCCCCATGAAGGGGTCGGGGGCCGCACCCCAAGGCCAAGGAATGACAGTGCTGCCTCAAGAAGGATGACATTCGCCACCTCCAGCGTCACCACCACTAGGATCATGCTTTGCATGTTTGGCAGGATCTCAAGAAAGAGAATGCGGGCACGGCTTGCGCCAATGGCCCGCAGCCCGTGGATGAATTCTTGGTGCCGCAAGCTTTGCGTGGCGGCGCGCGCCACGACCGCGAACCTGTCCCAGAGCAGTAGTCCCAAAACGGTGATCAGTGTGGTCAGCGACGCGCCGCCAAGTGCCACCGCTGCCAAGGCAACCAGAACGATGGGCAGCGAAAGCCGCGTGGTAATTGCAAAGCTGATCACCATATCGACCCAGCCGCCGAAATAACCCGCGAGCAAACCTAGAGTTACGCCAATCACGCCGGAAAGCAGCGTAACACCCAAACCGACACCAAGAGAAATCCGCGCGCCGTAGATCATGCGAGAGAGGTAATCCCGGCCCAGGTGATCGGTGCCCAATATATGCTCGGCAACGGACCGGTCGTGCCAGAAGGGCGGTAGCAAACGCCGGGTCAGATCCTGTGCCACAGGGTCGTGCGGCGCAAGCAAGGGTGCCAGAACAGCAACTGCCACGATCAGCAGCAAGATTGTTCCCCCAATCATAACGCCGGAATTTTTTTGGGATTTTCGCCAAACCGTGGCGGGGCGGGTCTCTGCTATTGTGTCTGACATTATGCGGCTCCTCTGAGGCGAGGATCGAGCACGGCGTTCAGAATATCGGCGCAGGTCGTAAGCGCGACATAAAGCAGCGACAGGATCAGAATGATCGCCTGCACGACCGGCAGATCGCTGCGCAGCAAGGATTCCCAAGCCAACCGCCCCAAACCGTTCAGCGCGAAAACGCTTTCGATCACGATGGAGCCCGACAACAGCAGGCCCAGCTGTACGGCGGCAAGCGACACCAATGGCAGCACGGCGTTGCGCAGGGCATGGCGTCCGATGACCGTCGTCATCGGCAACCCCTTGGCGCGTGCCGCGCGAATGTAATCTGTCGCCAACACGTCGATCATCCCAGAACGGGTGATCCGCATCATGGCGGGCATTGCATAATAGCTTAGCACAATGACCGGGAGGATATAACCTTGCCATGTCTCAGCGCCGGAAATCGGCACCCAGCCATACCAGACCCCAAAGACAACAATCGCCATCAGACCAAGCCAGAAGCTCGGGATGGCTTGTCCGGTAACGGCCAGTACCAGTGCTGCGCGGTCGATCCACCCGTTAGGGCGCAGCGCCGCGGCAACCCCCAGCGGAACCGCCACAACGAGAGCCAGTGAAAAGGACATGACGCCGAGTTTCAAAGTAACGCCGACACGATTGCCGATGATCTCGGTGACCGGAATGTTAAAGTAGATGCTCTGGCCAAAATCACCCATCAGCGCGCTTCCGACCCAGTCGAGATATTGCACCAGAAGCGGGCGATCAAAGCCATAGGCAACGCGGATCGCGTCAGCGTCTTGCGCCCGTCCACCCGCACCTGCAATCGCAATTGCCGGGTCGCCGGACAGAAACATCAGCGCGAAACTTACCGCCGATACGGTCACACAGACGCACAAAGCGACGAACAACCGTTTTAGAATGAATGAAACCATGGTGTTTTCCCGAATGAAAGTCCGGGCGACAGGGAGAGCGCCGTCCGGACCATTGCCGTTTGAGGGCTGCCTATTTCCAGCTGGCCATCCACCACCGGGCAAATTCATCAGGATGTGGCGTGAAGTTCAAATCGTTGGACAGGCCGTAGTTGACGTTGAAATTGTACATCGGCATCCAATAGGCTTCGTCAGCGATCTTTTTAACAGCGAGGCTGTAATTCTCGGCACGCACATCACGGTCGGCCGCGGTGTCAGCCACAGTCAGCCAATCTGCCACTTCCTTATCCTGCACCAGATCGTCCGCCCCGCCGCCAAAGAAGTTGGACAAGATAAAGACGGCGTCACCGATCCCGTAGCTGCCCCAGTTCGAGAAGAACGCGGGCAGTTCCTTGCCGCGCCATTGGCCGATGCCTGCCGCATACTGTTGTTCGTTCAGAACAAGTGTTACGCCGACGTTGGCCAGATCCGCTGCAATCGCCTCGGCTGTTGGGCGCGGCATGGCGGCAAAGACCATTTCAAGCTCAAAACCATCAGCGTAACCCGCTTCAGCCAGCAAAGCGCGGGCCTTTTCGGGGTCGTATTCATAGGTCGTCACATCTTGCTCGCAGCCGAACTGCGCAGGGTTGCAGGGCGTGTTCAGCACCTTTGACGCCCCGCCGGCAAAGGCGTTGACGATGGCTTCGCGGTTGGTCGCGTGGATCAAAGCCTGACGCACGCGCTTGTCCGCGATCGGGCTATTGCCTTCCAGTGCCTCGGGTGCGAACCCGACGTAGCCGATGCGCATGATGGGTGCGCTGATGATTTGTACGCGGCCTTGCAGACGATCTGCCTGATCCGGGGCAATGCGCCAGATCCAATCCAGATCGCCAGACATCAGTTCAGCGAATTGCGTGTTCATCTCTGGCATGGTGCGGACCACGATCTTGTCGATTGCCGCGCCGATTTTCGGACTATCGGCGTAGTGACCTTCAAACCGTTCCAGCTCGTAGCGAATGCCGGGTTCCTGCGACACCAGTTTGTAGGGTCCGGTGCCGATGGGTGTTGCGGATATTCCCGCCGACCCGTTTTCGGCAAAGAACGCATGTGGATAAATTGGCAAGGCATCGGCCAGCATTTCCACCGCCCCGGCAAATGGCTTGGACATGTTGATGCGGACTTTGTAATCGTCCAGCTTTTCTACGCTGTCGATCCAATCTACCGAAATCGAATAGCGGGTGCCATATTCGGCAGCGATCACGGTGTTAAGGGTCTCGACCACATCGTCAGCGGAAAAGTCCGAGCCGTCGTGAAACTTGACGTCTTTGCGCAGCGAAAACTCCATGGTGAGCGGCCCGGTGAATTCCCAGCTTTCTGCAAGCGCGGGTACGATCTCGCCGGTATCGAGGTTCTTGTACAACAACCCATCATAGATGTGACGTGCCAGAATAAGCCCTTCTCGGCCAGCGATCTTGTAGGTGTCCAGTGGTTCTGGTTCGGCGGCAAAGGCCACATTAAGGGTGTTGTTGGCCTTGTCAGCCATGGCCGGTGTGCCGGCCGAAAGAGCTGTGCAGGCAGCAAGCGCTGCAAACCCAGTCAAAATGCGTTTGGGTTGAAAGTATGTCATGAGGTCCTCTGTTGGTTGGGGATTGGGTGTATTTTCACGGCCTGTTTTTCGGCTTCATGCGGACGATTTTTCGCCTCTGTTGATTTGGGTAAGTGTCTCTCCGGCACGCAGCCGGTCGAGGATTTCTAATTCTTGCTGCTGCATCAGGCGCGCCCGCCGACAGAACGTTTCGGCCTGACCGGGGTCCATGACGACGACGCCGCTTTCGTCAGCCAGCACCATGTCGCCGGGGGATACCGCGACACCGCCGCAGTTGATTGCGACATTCACATCCCCACCCAACCCTCTGGGCTTTGTCGTTATTGGTGAACGGCCACGGCACCAGACTGGAAAAGCTTCACCGATGATGGCCGAGCGGTCGGTGACAAAGCCGTCAATCACAACACCAGCAACACCGCGCGATTTGGCCGCGCAGGTCGTGACCGCCCCCCAACAGGCATGGCGAAAATCGCCGCAGCGATCGACCACGATCACTTGGCCGGGTTGCGCGCAAGACAGAGCTTCGACCAAGGCCGATCCGTCATCACCAGGCATCCGTACGGTCAATGCCGGTCCGAAAACGCGTGCGTCACTCAGCAGAGCTTGGATCGAGGGCGCCATAAATCCATCGCTCAGAAAATGCCCAAGCGTCGCGGTTTCGATATCCGAGAGATCGAGATGAGAGTTCATGTGCGTTCCTGGCTTCTTTGCTGATGCCAAAACCTGAGCGCGGAATCGATCTTCGGTCAAATAGGCCCGAGCTATGACAATTATAGTCGGGTCAGATTTTTTCTTGGCCGCCGGAAGGGTTGATACGATGCGACCCTTAGAGGTTTTGAGCAAGCAGCACCCACAGAAACGAACGACAAAACTTCGCCAAAACCTTGTTCACCACGGCAAATTTTACACCTTGGCGGGCCGGTGCTCTTCCCAGTTAAACTTTCACGAAATTGACCGGATAGGTGCAGCTGCATACAATTCGCAACAATAGCGTATAGGAATGTGAAAAACAGCTTCACGCTATAATTTGATTCTGAAAATGGATGATATCACCGATCTGAGGCTTGGATTTTATGGGAACTCAAATATGGATGCCAATCTACCTGCGGAGATGAACTGGAACCTGCTGCGGATGTTCTACATGATCGCTAAGGAAAAGAGCATCACCAAGGCCGCCAAGCGCCTTGGCCTTAGCCAACCATCTGTCAGCAATGCCTTGCAGAAACTCGAGGCGCAGTTGGATTGCCAGCTGGTTTTTCGCGATAGCCGCCATTTCGAACTGACCATGCGCGGCGACAAAATTTATCAGGAATGTCGCGATATTTTCCATAGCGCCGAGCGCATTTCGATCCTGATCCGTGGTGCCACCGAAGAGGAGCGCGGCCAGGTCAGCTACCAGATCATCAGCAATCTAGTGTCACCGATGCTGGACGAACTGCTGCGTCTTTACCACCAGCGCCACCCGTCGGTGATGTTTCAAAGCGAGATTCACAACAGCCAGACCATCGTGCGCAATATTCAACAAGGGCGGCTTGGGCTGGGCTTTTGCCTGATGTCACAGCCGCTGGTCAACCTCAGTTCAATCCGTCTATTTCGTGAAGAATTCCGTGTGTTCTGCGGCGCCGAGCACCCGTTGTTCGGAATGGAAACTGTCAGTGTGCGAGACCTGCAACGCGAACCTTTTATCTCGTTCGCCTGCGCCACCGAGAGCATGGGGTTAGAACCGATGTCGGTGCTGCGTGAAGGCACGCGGTTGGGCAACCGGATCAACGGGTTGAGCACCAATCTTGAGGAGGTCCGCCGCATGATCGTCGCCGGCTTGGGTATCGGGATATTACCGCTGATGTCCGTGACCAGTGACATCCGCGACGGCACCCTGTGGCCGCTGAAGATCACCGATGAGCCAATTGGTGCGGATGTCTACTTGGTTCATGCGCCGCTTGAAAAGTTGAGCCCGTCCGAGCAAAAGTTTGTGCAAATGGCGCAAGAATTGATTGCGCTTTATCCCAACATGACATGATCACGCGCCCAGATTGAGGTGCCTTCCCATGGCCGTGCGGGTCAATGATCAACAGCGGGGTGGCATCCTCGGGGGGCAAATAACCGTCGGCGGACGCCGAGATCGCTGCCGTGCGTCACTATGTCGACGTCCTATGCGGCCTCCTCCTGGCCAGCATGCCCACCAAAGACGAGACGGCATGCGTCAATTGCGGATCGGCCTTTCACGGCCCTTTCCGGAAGGAAGGTTACCAACTTTATCCCCGATACACTCACCGGGGATCTAAGCAGGCACGATCAATGATGACCCTCACTTGCCTCACGGCACCGGATGGTCGGCACCTGACGAAAAGGGGCTTTGACTGCGTTCTCGTGATTCCGTTCCCGCAGTCTGCCAATCAGCGCAGATCAGCCCAGCGCGTCAAGTGCGATGAGGGTGCTCACCTATCCGCCCGCGCCACGACCGCATGCAGCAAAATATTGAGGCCAGCAACGAAATCAGCAGGCTCACAGCTTTCTTCATTGTTGTGAGTGATGCCATTCTTGCAGGGGGTAAAGATCATTGCAGTGGGGCAGTGAGTGGCGAGAAAATAGGAGTCATGCCCCGCCTGGCTTTGGATGTCGCGCCAGTTGTAATCCATGCGAATGGCTTGGGTGCGCAGACCGTCGATCAACTCCGCGTCAAAGATATCGCCACCCCACTCCCACTCATCCTCAATCACCGCTTCGCAGCCACAGCGCGCAGCGGATTCAAACAGGGCGCGGCGCATTTTCTCGGTCATCGCGCGGGTTGTGATCGGGTCAGGGTGGCGCACGTCGCAGACCGCCTCGGCTGTGTCCGACAGAATGCCCGGCTTGTTCGGCCACGCGGTCAGGCGCGCCGCTGTCGCTTTGCCGTCGTGCACGGCAAAATCCCAGCCGATGTCATCGACAGCCGTCAACCAACGCGCGCCCGCCGCCAGCGCATTGCGGCGCAGGTCCATCGGGGTTGGGCCAGTATGTGACGTTTCGCCCTTGAACGACGCCCGCATCCCGCGCACCGGATAGCCGCCGGTGACAATGCCAACCTGCCGCTTTTCCGCATCCAGGATCGGCCCCTGTTCGATATGCAATTCAAAATAGGCATCAATCTCACCCGCAGTGCATGGCCGGTCGCCGTTATAGCCGATCCGCTCAAGCTCGTCGCCAAAGCGCGCGCCGTCGTCGCTGATCAGGTCATGCACCCAGTCGATGCTGTACTTGCCAACAAAACAGCCCGACGCGACCATCGGTGGCGAGAACCTCGCGCCTTCCTCATTGGTCCAGTCGACCACCACGATCGGGCGGCGCGTGGTATGACCAAGGTCGTTGAGGCATCGGATCACCTCCAACCCAGCCAGAACACCCGCGATGCCGTCAAAGCGGCCCCCGTTTATTTGGGTATCCAGATGGCTACCGATCAGGATCGGTGGCAGGGTGTTATCGGTCCCGTCGCGGCGACCAAAAATGTTACCTGCGGCATCCACCTCGATACTCAGGCCCGCGTCCTTGCACCACGCACAAAACAAGTCGCGTATCTTGCGGTCGTCATCTCCAAGCGTCAGGCGCGACAGGCCACCGGGGCGGCCCTTGCCAATCTCGGCAGAGGCTTCAATGGTGGTCCAGAACCGCTCAAGGTCAACGCGGGCGTCAGGTGTCATCGGCATGTTCGTGTCTTTCTGTCAGAAGGGAGCGAGATCAGAAAAGGATCCCGGGAAGGTCGGTGATCAGGGCGGGGAAGAGCACCAGCAAAAACAGCACGCCCACCATCACACCAAGGAACGGCAAGAGGTACCGAAAGGCATCACTCAACGGGATCTGCCCGACGCGGCAGGCCGCCATCAGATCAATACCCAGGGGCGGCGTGTTGGCCCCGATCGCAAGGTTGATTGTCAGTAAAATTCCGAAATAGACCGGATCAATTCCGTAATGCTGTAGGATCGGCAGAAACACCGGCGCAAGGATCAAGATAATCGCGATGGACTCCATGAATGTACCTAGGACCAGCAACACCAGCATCATCAGCAGCAGTGCAACCGTGGCGCTTTGGGTGGCATCGGTAATGCCTGCCACAGCCATCTGAGGCACCTGTTCTGCTGCCAATATCCAGCCAAAGACCGATGCCGAGGCGATGACCAGAAGGATAACGCCCGTCATCTCTGTCGTTTCGCGCAGCAGTTTCATCAACAGTTTGACGCTCAGCGCACGATAGACAAACACACCGATGAACAGCGCATAGGCAACGCCAATGCCTGCCGCTTCGGTCGGGGTAAAAATGCCCAGCCGTATGCCGCCCACGATGATCAGCGGCGCCAGCATGGCAAGCACAGAGCCTTTGGCCGCTCGGCCCAGTTCAGGCCATGAAAACGGTTCGCCGCCTTGCCAGCCGTTCTTACGCGAAATCCACCAGGCGACGATCAGAAGGCCGATGCCCAGCAGCACGCCCGGCACAATCGCTGCGACGAAAAGCTGTCCGATCGAGCTGTTGGTGGCGGTGCCGTATACGATCAGCACGATTGAGGGCGGGATCACCGTGCCCAGCGAACCTGCACAGCCTAGCGCAGAGGCACTGAACCCCGGCGCATAGCCTTGGTCGCGCATGGCGGGTAGCATCATCGTTCCGATAGCGACGACATCAGCAACACCCGAGCCGGAGAGCGAGCCAAAGAGCATGCAGGCAATGATCATCACCATCGCCAGCCCGCCCGTACGCCGACCGATCAGTGCTGCGCAGAATGCGATGATGCGCGGTGCAAGGCCACCATGAACCATCAAAAGCCCGGCCAGCAGGAACAGCGGAATGGCCAACAGCGTAAAGCTGTCAATCCCGGCCACAGCGCGCTGCGCCACTACGATCATCGGCGCGGTATCGGCTATCAGTAAATAGAACATCGACGACAGGCCCAAGGCCACGGCAATCGGTGCGTCGACCAGCACCAACGCGACAAACACCACCAGCAACAAAATCAATGCAATGCTCATGCGCGTCCGCCTTTCAGGATAAGGCCGAGAAGGGCGAAGCCGCAGCTCACCGGCAAGGCGAGGTAGAATAACCCCACAGGCAGCGACAGGGCGGTGGTGCTGTGCGACCAAGTCATCGTAGTCAATTGCGCGCCGGTATAGAGAAACACCAACAGGAATGTCGCTGTGGCGAGGGCGGCCAACACGCGCAGTGCCCGGCGCAGCGCCGGTCGCAGGGCGATCAGGTCGAGTAATCCTGCACGAAAGTGGCTGCCACGTACGAACCCCGATACCGCGCCGATAAAGGTCAGCCAGACCAGCAGCAATCGCGGCAACTCTTCAGCCCACCGCGGCGTTGATGAGAACAGGTAGCGTGAGGCAACGACATAAACCACCATCGCGGCAAAAACTGCCACCAGCCCTGCGCCGCCCCATCGCGCGGCACGGTCGATAATATGCGCCGCTCTGAGCGACTTGGCAGACAGGGTCATGGTTTCATTAATCCTTCGGGGCCACGGCATAGCATGCACTCATCGCAATAGGCGGCAACAACCACCCATTCATCTGAGATAACTTCGACGGTATGATCCAGACCGGGCGGCAAGCGCACGGCGGTCCCTTCGGTCATCCGGTATTCCTCGCCCCCAGCACGCAACACTGCCTCGCCTTTGAGGGTCAGCGTAACCTCATCACGAGGATGGCAATGGGCGACGGATTTGGCGCCCTTTTTGCCAGTGGTAACCGTCAGCTTGATAAAGCCCTCACCGCGTGCAGCAGGCGAAAACAGCACCTTCTGGGTGAAGTCGTAAAGTTGCACCGGCTCCACCGATGCAACTTCAGTTATTTCAGGACGCAGAGTGGTCATTTTCTGTAGGTATTCAGAATGGCCAGCAGGTCTTCGCCGTAAACCTCTTTCTGGCTTTCCCAGATCGGTGCGACGGCATCAATGAAGGCAGCTTTGTCAACGTCGTTGAACTGCATGCCTTTTTCCTCAAGCTGCGCGACCAATTCAGCGTTGGCGGCAGCAACCATTTCGCGCTGTTTTGCCCCCCATGTGGTGGCGGCTTCGCTTACAATGGCCTGATCTTCGGCAGAAATCTTGTCCCAAACCGATTTGGCCATTGTAAGGGTCGCAGCACCCCAGATGTGTTCGGTCAACGAGACATATTTCTGAACTTCAAAGAAGGACGAGGAATAAATGATCGCCAGTGGGTTTTCCTGCGCGTCAAACACGCCCTGTTGCAGCGCGGAGTATAGCTCACCGAAGGACAATGGCGCAGGCTGCGCGCCCAACAATTCGAAGGTGGCGAGACGGACCTTATCGGGCGTCACGCGGATTTTCAGACCATCCAGATCGGCAGGCTTTTCAATCGGGCGTACGTTGTTGGTAATGTTGCGGAAACCGTTTTCCCACCAGCCAATGACTTTGATGCCTTTGTCGTCGAGCATGCTTTCCAATGACGCGCCCAGATCACCATCAAGGGCTGCAAACGCCTGCTCGCGTGCGCCCCAAGCATAGGGCATCTCGATGATCCCCATACGCGGCTCGATCGCCTGGAACGAACCCGATCCGATCAGACCGGCTTGCACTGACCCAAACTGAAGTCCTTCGATCACCTCTTTTTCGCTGCCCAACTGGCCAGAGGCGAAAACCTCAATCGCCACGCGCCCTTCGGTGCGGGTGCTGACTTCGTCTGCGAAACCGGTCGCCGCCTGGTGCCAGCTATGACTTTCGGGCAGCACATGTCCCAAGCGGATTTTCACATCATCAGCCAGAGCCATTGGTGCCGAAAGCGCGGCAAGGCAGACCGCCATAAGACCGCTTTTGATTGTGTTTCGATGGTGTTTCATTTTTTATCTCCTGTTGGCCGCATAATTTTGGAAATGAAATACTGGTTCCCGATCCCACGCAAATAGGCTCGAACTATGGTTGGAATAGCTTTCATGAATGCCTTGCGATCCGCTCAAGCAATGTGCCAGCACGAGCGGTTTGCGCAACGTGAAACGCAAAAAATTGCTCTCTAAGTCGCAGCATAGAGGATCACCGCCTTTGCAGGCGTCGCCTTGCCGCTTACCCGTGAAAGTGCGGTTCACGTGCCCGGATCGGGCAATATTTTCGCGCTCGGCATGATTGTGAGTGAGTGTGGGTCAGCCACCTGTTGAGGGCACCCGTGGTGTCTCCAAAAACCGTCAAAATTCAAAGGGTTCGTGACCAGGCATCACCTACAGTAAATTCCTGCCCACGTTAGTCGTCAGCTTAATCAAAAAAAGGTTTTTGATCATGGTCGTCTGACTCGCCGATTTTTCTGCTTCAGGGCTTTTAATGTGATCATCTTAAGGCGTGGCAGCTCTGCGCTCCCAAGTATTTATGGATTCCGCTTGCCTCTGTAGGTATTTGTAAAGCTCAGGCATAGACCTGAGGAACTGCGCGAGGCGCAATGTCTAAGAATGTGAAAGACAGCATTTCATTGGTGCCACAGGCACCTGACGCCTCCCCGGATGTGCTGGAGCGTATAAGAGAGGCCTTTGTTGAACACCTCAGGGTCGACCGCGGGATCGGATCGGAGGAGGCAAGGCGGCGAGCTGCAGAGACACTCGGACGTGAATTGGCCGCGATTCGCGATTTGTGCCAAGACGATTTTCTGTCGATCCAGATGCACGGAAAGAAGATCGGGACGCTTTGGAAAAGCTTCCGGATCATCGAAGGACGAAGGACATGGCACATTTTGTACATTGAAGTGGACGATGCAAATCGGCAAATGGGAATCGCTGCAAGGGCGATGAGAGAACTTATTGTTTTGGCGAAAAAAGATGACGTGTTCGAGATAACTCTCAACGTGTCCCCTAGGAACATTCCGGCCTTGGCGCTTTACAAAAAGCTTGGATTTCTGGAGCGGAATGGCGGTTTGACTCTGCGCGTGGGTTCTGACGAAAGTTAGAGCTTTGCCGACTGGTGAAGTACCAGATTGACTTTTTAGGTTTTCGTGAATACAATTAGTAGTTGAATTTTGGGTTACTTTTTATTTTCAAAAGGCCAAAAAATGGACATTGAAAACTCAATTCTCGTTATCTGAGGCCGCATATTTAGCGACATAATCGACCCGCGCCTCGCGGCGATTGCCTTGGCAGAGTAACGTTTACTGTTTTTGAATGAACCAGCCGCTTTTACGTTTTTCAGGCAAGTGATGTTCGCGCAGTTCTTTGTTTCAATACTAAGGGAGCGTTTATGCTATGCCACAGCCAAATCAATCTTCCAAATCCAGTATTTTGAACAAGCTTGCTGCGATCTTGGATCAGCAGCAGCAACAGGGTTCGCGGCGTATGTCCGATCTTGCTGCCCTTCTTGATCAGCAGCAGCAACAGACCGGCAGCCGTGGGCTTGATGCATTGGCCGCGATCCTGGACCAGCAGCAGCAACAGGGATCCGCCAAGTTTGACAATCTAGAGGGTCTAGCCGCCCTTCTTGATCAGCAACAGCAACAAACCGGCAGCCGTGGGCTTGATGCTTTGGCCGCGATACTGGACCAACAGCAGCAACAGGGATCAGCTAAGTTCGACAACCCCGCAGGCCTCGCGGCGCTTTTGGACCAACAGCAGCAGCAGGGCGGCAAGCGCCTGATGGAAAATCTTGCGGCGCTTCTGGACCAACAACAGCAGCAAGGGTCGGCCAAGTTCGGCAATCTTAAGGACCTCGCGGCGCTCCTTGATCAGCAGCAACAACAGACCGGCAGCCGGGGACTTGATGCTTTGGCGGCGATCCTCGACCAGCAGCAGCAACAGGGATCAGCCAAATTCGGCAATCTTAAGGACCTCGCGGCG
>TARA_R110002049_G_scaffold16889_2_pt1 | contig 136580 bp, 123 predicted proteins | sample TARA_R110002049 | Tara Oceans TARA_R110002049 (sample SAMEA4396941) | marine metagenome | biome: Polar Biome; feature: [SRF] surface water layer (ENVO:00010504); material: water (ENVO:00002006), including particulate matter (ENVO:01000060) such as... | depth 5 m | reverse complement strand
CATGCCATCAATAACGCGTGCCTGCTCCGGTTTATTTCTGCTGTGTTACTTCACCCTCAGCGTGCAGGCGCACCCGAAGTTCAGCATGCCGGGGTACTTCTATCGTGTTTCTCCCCCCGCCAGCAAAGGCCAAGTGGAGCTGTTTGTAATCGATACCGAAATGCTGCTGGCCGGCACCACTGTCTATAAGGACAAACTGGCGGCGGACGGTAGTGGTCGCGAAGCAAGTGACGACGAACGCGAAGTATTCCCGGCTTATATCGCTCCCCAAAACGCAGCGGCGCGCAACATGGTCGGCTGGCTGGAAAACGCACTCGCCGAGTCAACAGCGCGGTGGAAAATCGTACTGGGCCACCACGCACTGTGGTCCGGCGGAGGGAGCAAGTTCGAGAAAGCACGGGCGCTGCGCAAACTCATTCTGCCCGCACTCTGCCGCCATGCTGACGCGTATTTTTCCGGCGACGACCATATGCTGGAAATGTATACAGACAACTGTGCGCAGGTAGAAGGTGCACTCTCTGAACCGCTACCCACACTGGTGTCAGGTGCGGGCGCCAAGTGGCGCCCGCATCATCCGGCGTTTATCGCCGAGCAGGAGAAAACCTATCCTGAGCTGACCACAGTGTGGTCACGTGGCAGTACCTGGGGCTTCATGTACGTGGTCGTGGAGGGTGATGCCATGCAGATTGAGGCCGTCGTTCCGGCAACGGACTTCAGCCGCCAATCACGGGTCGAATATACCGCCACCTTTCATCGTCGCAATCGCGATTAGCCCGCACCGCCCGCTGCAGTGGGCGCCACGGGCAGCGCCCGACGGGCCGTCCGTGAGCTCGCCCTGCGGGCGCTACTCAACCCAGGTAGCACCGATCAGGTCGACGGGGTAATCAACGTCGCTGAGTATGCCCGGGTCCGCAACCGCCAGCAGCGTTCGCCGTTCACCTGCCTCGCGCACGAGCGCCCGCGCACCCGTATCGCCCCGCAGGTTTGCAAGCCGGTCAAACCAATCCGAGCCGAATCCTACCGGGTGACCGCTGCGCGCCTGCCAGGTGGGCACCACGATGATCTCGCGTGCCACTGCGGCCGCCACCTCACGATAGGTCGACGGTTGAATGGCAGGCATATCCGCCAGTGCCACCAGAACCCCCTGCCATGCCGGCAGCTGCGCAACGCCTTCCGCCAGCGTGCTACCCATGCCGCAGCGCGCGCGCTCGCAGGCGATCATTTCCTCCGGCTGCAAGCCTGACTGCTGTGCCAATTGCGCTTCACCGGGACGCAGGCAGACCCGCAGCGGTAGGCACGTGTCACGAATCACAGCGATGGAAGTAGCCAGTACCGTCTGCCCGGACCGGGTATGCGCGCGGCGCTTGTCACTGCCAAACCGTCGCCCCTCACCGGCGGCGAGCAACAGCACGCCTACGGTCACGCGGGCGGACGCCCGCGGCGCAGGCTCACCAACTGCGCCATGATCGATACCGCAATTTCCAGCGGGGTCTTGCTGCCGATATCCAGGCCCACGGGCGCATGCAAAGCGGCCAACTGCGTATCGCTCAGGCCGAGCTGCCGCAGCCGTTCCAAGCGTTTCTCGGTGGTTTTCAGGGAGCCCAGCGCGCCGACGTACCAGGCCTCGGTTGTCAACGCCTCCATCAGCGCCATGTCGTCGATGCGGGGATCGTGGGTAAGTGTAATCACAATGCTGTGGCGATCACTGGCATGACTGCGCACGGCGTCATCCGGCATGCCGTCCAGCAGGGGCACGGCGGGCCCCGGCCACTGCGCACGCACACTTTCGCGGGGATCCACCACCAGGACATCGTAGTCCATCGCCAGTGCCAACTCCGCCAGTGACTGGCTGAGTTGACCCGCGCCCACCAGCAGCATGCGCATTTGCGGGCCGAAGGTCTGCACCAGTTCGGCTTCCAACAGCTGCAACTGGCCGTGATTCGCAACCGGTGACCATTGCGTGATACCGGTGGGAATCGACACCCGGCGCTGCAGGCAGCGCCGCTCTGCCAGCGCCGTTAGCGCTGCCTCCAACCAAGCCTCGTCCCGGTTGGGTTGCAGCCGCTGCACCAGTACTTGCAAGCGGCCGCCGCAGGGTAAACCGAGGCGTTCATTCTGCTCCGCGGTCACGCCATACGGCACAAGCTCGGCACCCGCCACCGGCAGTGCGGCGGAGCGCAACCGCTGCATCAGGTCTTCCTCGATACAGCCACCAGAGAGCGAGCCCACCTGCTCACCCTGCGCATTGCACACCAGCAATGAACCCGGAGGTCGTGGTGAAGAACCCTGCGCGGCGGCGACCGTACACAACCAGACGGCGGTCTCCCGCCGCTGCAGCCAGGCAAGCGCCGCCTCGAGGACGGCCTGATTGGCACTCTGCACGGCTACGCCTCGCTGTCTGCGGCTGGCTGGGCCGCCCAGTGAGCATCCAGCAGCCTGCCAATAGTATTGGGCACCACCAGGTGCGCCGCGTACCAGGTGTGCAGGCAGCGAATACGCCCTGAGTCGGCGATTCCGCCAATGCCGCGCTGTCGTAACACGTCGGCAAAGCCCAACTGTTCCAGCGCCTGACGCTCGTCCGTCGCCAGGTGTTCATCACGCAGTTTGATATGGGCAGCGTGGTCTTCGGCCATGCACTTCTGCAAGGCCGGGTCATCATCCACCTGACGCTGGAACCGCGCGATCAGCCCACTCGCCTCCTCCCGGTCAATCCGGTAGTTCAATACGGGATCGACCAGCCAGAACATGGTGGGGAACGGTGTGCGCTCGACCAGCGAGGCGACTCGAATCACCCGCGGGTGACCGGCCTCATCCGCTACCGCGATCTCTCGCAGGCCGCGGGGCTCGCGGCCAAGGCGTTCTGCCACCTGCGCTCTCTGTGTTGCCGAAACTGTCATGACTGCCCTCATCGCACCGCTAGCGGTGCATTCTACGCCAAGCACGACGACAGAACGACGCCTGCAGCACCCGGACACAATCTGGACAATTGACAGCCCGCCCTGTGGGCTCTACAGTGCGCGGCGTACCAGGTGCCTGCCGCTGGTGTCGCTTGACACGGCTGGGCAGGTTAAATGGGAAGTGAGGTAAGGCACAGCGCCGATCCCTCCGCTGCCCCCGCAACGGTAAACAGAGTCCTCTGTGAGCCCGATACCTGCCTGTTACGAGCAACGATGGAGCGGAGGGCTTCATTGAAGGTTGCATGATGCCTCCCCGCATTGCGTTCCCTGATCCCCTCCCTCAATCGCCACAAAACCTTTGGCATTGAGGCACGTCATGACACCACAGAAATTGAGCGGCGCAATCGCGCTGCTGTTCACCCTGCCCGCGTACACACATGCGGCACCGTCGTCCCAACTCGAGGAAATTGTCGTCAGCTCTTCCCGCGTTGCCATGCCGATGCGTGAAGTCGCCACGTCAATCTCAGTGATAGACGCTGCGGATATTCAGCGACTGGGCTTCGCCAACCTGCAGGATATTCTGCGCACGGTGCCCGCCGTCGCGGTCAGCAATAATGGCGGGGCCGGCAAAGCGTCTTCCCTGCGTATTCGCGGGGAAGAAAGCTTCCGCACCAAGGTCCTGATCGACGGCATTGATGTCTCTGACACCACGACGCCACAAACCGGCCCTCGCATGGAACACCTGCTCAGCAGCGGTATCCAGCGTGTTGAAATTCTGCGTGGTCCCCAGGGGCTGATGTACGGGGCCGATGCGGGCGGCATCATCAGTATCAGCACGCAGGCTCCACGCAGCGGGTTGGGCGGCGCACTGAGCGCGGAAGCGGGTCGCTACGGCACAACGCAGTACAGTGCGCACCTGGGCGCCGGGAATGAACTGGTCGACGCGAATCTGTCCATTGCGGACTACAGCACGGACGGCTTTAACGCACGCATTTCCGACACCAACCCCGCTGACGATGATGGTTACAACAATACCACGGTACACGCGCGCGCCGGCTGGAATATCAGCGAGCAGCTGCGCCTGGAACTCGTGGCCCGGGACGTCGACGGTGACAACCAGTACGACAACTGTTTTACCAACGACACCTTCGCGCCCAGCAACCTCTGTGCCGACGCCTACGAACAACAGGCGCTACGTGGTGCCGTGAGCTTCAACGGCGAGCAAACCCGGCACGAGCTTGCCTACAACCACAGCGAGACCGAGCGCCAGTTTTTCACCGAGGGCCTGCCTGGTTTCGGCACGGAAGGTGACCTCACGCGCGTGACCTATCTCGGCAGCTATGCGCCCGCCAGCGACCTGCAGCTGGTCTACGGCATCGACTACGAGGAACAGTCACTGGATGACGGCAGCTTTGATACCGAGCGCGACCAGACCGGCTATTACCTCGAGTATCAAGGCAGCGTGGCGGATCAGCTGTTCTTCACGGCAGGCGCCCGCTACGACGACAACGCCGACTTCGGCAGCCACGATTCCTACCGGGTCAGTGCCGCCTACCTGCTGCGGGCAAGCAATGCCGGTGAGGTCAAATTCAAGTCTGCCTGGAGCACCGGCTTCCGTGCGCCCAGCCTGTACGAAATTGCCTACAATGGCAGCTTCTTCGCCAGCCCCCCGGCATCGGGCACGACTCTGCAGGAAGAACGCAGCGAGGGCTACGAAGTAGGCGTGGGCTGGTACGGCAATGCAGGCCTGATGCTGGAGGCGGTGTACTTCAGTCAGGACGTCGAAAATGAAATATTTTTCGATCCGGTCGCCTTCTCAGGCTACCTGCAAGGCTCAGGCACCACCGAATCCAATGGCCTGGAGCTGATCGCCGAGGTGCCCCTGCCGTTACAGTTCAGCCTGCAGGGGAACTATACCTACAACGACACGGAAACCGCGGCGGGCGGGCGACGTATCTACCGCCCCCGCCACCTCGCCAACCTCGGGCTGCAGTGGCGCACGCTCTCCGAACAGGCCACACTTGGCCTGCACTGGCGCACGTCCCGCGATGCCCAGGAACGCGATGGTTCGGCACTGGACGACTATCAGGTGCTGGACGTCAACGCGAGCTACCGCTTCACGCCCAATCTGGAGCTGTACGGCCGTGTTGAAAACCTGCTGGATGAAGACTACCAGGAAATTACCGACTACCGCAGCAGCGAACGGGCGGCGTATGCCGGCGTGCGCTACAGCTTCTAGGAGCAGAGCCGTGAGCGAAGAACGCAAGAATGAGCGCCACAAAAAGGCGATGGAAAAACAGAAAGCCAGCGTTGATGCCAGCATCAACGCCGCCAGCACAGAGCGCGGGGTCAGTATCCTGCTCACCGGGAATGGCAAGGGCAAATCCAGTTCTGCTTTCGGCATGGTCATGCGTGCTCTCGGCTACGGTTACAAGGTCGGTGTGGTGCAATTCATCAAGGGTGAACAGCTATCCGGGGAGGAAATCTACCTGCGGGAACAGTGCCCGCAGGTAGATTTCTACCAGATGGGCACCGGTTTCACCTGGGACACCCAGGATCGCAGCGCGGACATCGCCGCCGCGCAGCGCACCTGGGAACAGGCCTCTGCCATGCTCCAGAACCCGGACTACCATCTGGTTGTGCTGGACGAACTCACCTACATGCTGGCGTTTGATTACCTGCCCGAAAGCGAGGTGCTCGCCGCGCTTGCGGGGCGGCCGTTGGAACAAAGCGTGGTGGTCACCGGCCGCGGCGGCGGCAAGGCATTGCAGGAGATCATGGACACGGTCTCCGAAGTGAAGGAAATCAAGCACGCCTATAACGCCGGCATCAAGGCCCGGCTCGGCGTTGATTACTAACGTCATTCACCGCCGACGGCGGGCGCAGCGCTTGCTGTGGCTGCTGGCCACCATGCTGCCGCTCGCCATGCTTCTCGCGCTGGGTAGCGGCGCGGTCAAGATCGCTCCCGGTGACACGCTGGCCGCATTACTGGGCGTTGACCGCGGCCAGGCCAGCCTTATTGTGCAGCAGATACGTCTGCCGCGGGTGCTGTTGGCCGGCATCATCGGTGCCACGCTGGCCATGAGCGGTGCCGCCATGCAGGGCCTGTTCCGCAATCCCCTCGCGGACCCCTCCCTGATCGGGGTGACCGCAGGTGCCTCACTGGGTGCCTCACTGCTGATTGTGGCGGGGGGCAGTAGTCTGACGGGCTTTATGGGTCTGAGCCTGATAGCAGTGGGGGCTTTTGTGGGCGGTGTGCTTGCCGTGCTGCTGGTGTACCGACTGGCCAGTTCGGAGAACGGCACCTCCGTTGCGACCATGTTGCTGGCGGGCATTGCAATTACCGCGCTGGCCGGCGCCGCCGGCAGCCTGCTTGAATTCTTTACCGACAACGAGCGCCTGCGCCAGATCAGCCTGTGGAAGATGGGCGGGCTGGACGGTGCCAACATGCCACGCCTGTTGCTGGCTACCGTGATGGCCGGGGCGGTTCTGCTGGCGCTGCCGCGGTACGCACTGCCGCTGAATACGCTACTGCTGGGGGAATCGGAAGCGCGCCACCTTGGCATTCCGGTGAACCGCACCAAGCTGGCGCTGATTACCTGGGTGGCCATAGGTGTAGGTACATCAGTGGCCCTGGTGGGCACCATCGCCTTCGTCGGCCTGGTGGTGCCGCATATCGTGCGCCTGCTGATCGGCCCCGATCACCGCACGCTGTTGCCCGCCAGTGCGTTGGCCGGGGCAATTCTGCTGGTCTGTGCTGACGCACTGTCGCGGATTGTGCTGGCACCGACTGAACTACCGGTGGGTATCATTACCGCGCTGATTGGGGTGCCCTTTTTTGTCTCACTGCTGCGCCATCGTCACCAGTACGGCATGCAAACATGAGCCTGCTGCAACTGCAGAACGTGGATGCGACACCCTGGGGCGACCCGGTACTCACCGACATTAACCTGAGCCTGGAGCCGGGCGAAGTGATGGGCTTGATCGGCCCAAACGGCGCGGGAAAATCCAGTCTACTGCGCCTGGTCGCGGGAGACTTCGCCGTCGCCAGCGGGAGCTTGCTGTTTGCCGGACGTCCGCTGGACAGCTGGCCGCGGCAGCAGCTGGCCCGGCGGCGGGCTTTCCTGCCCCAAATGTCTCTGTTGAATTTTCCCTACACGGTCGAGGAAGTGGTGCTGCTGGGCCGCACGCCACACAGCACCGGGTTACGTGCCGATCAGGCTATTGTGCGCCAGGTATTGCGCACCACAGACACGCTCTCCCTCCGCAATCGCCTCTACACGCAACTTTCCGGCGGAGAGCGGCAGCGCGTCCAGCTGGCTCGGGTGTTGGCACAGCTGTGGCACCCCGACGACATGGGCGGCACTCTCCTGCTACTGGACGAACCTACCGCCGCACTGGACCTCGCGCACCAGCAGCAATTGGCCGCGGCCATAGCCGACATTGCCGCGCGCGGCTGCGCTGTCTTGCTGGTTGTACACGATGTCAACCTGGTCGCCAGCGTCAGCAATCGGCTACTGGTATTGGACCGAGGGCAGGCCGTGGCCAGCGGTGACCCTGGGGCCGTTCTCACCCCGGCCCTGTTTCGGGAGCTGTTTCACGCCGAGGTGCTCGTGCAGTCCCACCCCAACGGACGCCAGCCCCTGGTGATCAGCCTGTGATACGCGCCGTCGCTCTAGGCTGCCTGCTCGCTGTCTCGGCTATAGCGAGCGCGAGTGAGCCGGTGACAGTCGTGGATTTTGCCGGACGCACCGTCACCCTCGCGCAACCCGCCCAGCGCATTGTGGCACTGGCGCCTCACATCGTGGAAAACCTCTACGGTGCCGGCGCCGGGGACCGCCTGGTGGGCGTCGTCAGCCACAGCGACTTCCCTGCCGAGGCGCGCAACGTGCCTGTTGTAGGCTCGTTCAATGCATTCAGCCTGGAGCGGATTATTGCCAGCCGACCCGACCTGATACTGCTGTGGGGCTCAGGTAACGGGGCCGGCGCGCTGGAGAAGCTGGAGCGGCTGGGTATTCCGGTATACGTTAGTGAATTACGTTCGCTCGAGGATATCCCCGACAGTATCCGACGCCTTGGACAGCTGGCCGGTACAGAGGCTGCGAGCGAGGCCGAGGCGCAGCGTTTGGAAGCCGGCCTGGCGAGCCTTGCCGAAGAATACCGCGCGGATTCACCGCTCACGGTTTTCTACCAGATCTGGCATCAGCCACTACAGACCGTCAATGGCGAGCACCTGATCAGCCAGATCATCACACTCTGCGGCGGCAGAAACATCTTTGCGGATGCCGCCACCCTGGCACCGAGGGTCAATCTGGAGTCGGTACTTGCGCGTAACCCGCGCGTCATTATTGCCGGTGGCATGACAACTGCACACCCGGAATGGCTTGAGTACTGGGGCCGATATCCGAGGCTAAAGGCACTCGATGGCGGCCTGCTTTCCGTGAACCCGGACCTGATTCAGCGACCGACCGCGCGCGTGCTCGACGGCGCACGAGAGCTCTGCGACAAGCTGGATGCGGTACGGCGAGCACTGTAGCGCCAATCCGATCAGCTCATTAGTTAATGCCCGGGCGCAGGCACTACTAAGGTGGCGTGATTGCTCACAGAGCAGGCACCGGGGCTAGCCAGACAGGGGCGGCGCCACCCGACCACTGACAACCAGACGAGCACGTGCCTATAGCCATGAAGCCATGTATTTCCGCGATAGCGCCGGCACCCGTTGGGGGTTATAGTACGGAAGCAAATTTGGAGGGTAAGTCACATGCGGTTCATTGGGTTTTTGGTGTGTCTGGTGGTCACGGGGACAGCCTTCGCTGACGAGGATCCGAGGTTTAGCATTAGTGCAGGCGCATTTTTTACCGACCGAGAGAGCCGCACGAGAGTGGACGGTGAAGCTGGCCAGGGAACAGACATCGACTTGGAGGATGAGCTCGGGCTGAAGAAATCAGATACGGTTTTTCGCGTCGACGCATACTGGCGCTTCGCCGAAAAGCACAGGATCGACGTCAGCGCATTCGATCTGTCACGATCTGCATCGAAACAGATCGAGAGAGATATTATCTGGGAAGACACGACCTATCCTCTCAGCAGCACGGTAAAAACCGAGCTGGACCTTGCCATCTACAAGGTCGGTTACACCTGGATGTTTCTCAAGCGCGATCGCAGCTTTCTCGGCGCTACGGCGGGGCTGTACATCGCAGACATGAGCGCAACACTCTCCGCCTCTGGCGGGGGCAGTGTCGAATCGAATGACCTGACAGCACCATTACCAGTGATCGGCCTTCGAGGTGAATACCACTTTGCTGATCGATGGGCCCTGCGCGGCAGTGGTGAGATTTTTGCGGTTAACTACGACGACTATGATGGATCTTTGTACGACTTCTTTCTCGGTCTCGATTTCAGCGTGACCGAAAAAATTGCGCTCGGCATTGGCATCAATGCCGTGAAGCTGGATATTGGGGTCTCGAAAAACAGATTCCAGGGTGACGTCGACTGGCAGTATGACGGCGCCCTGGCCTACCTCAAGTTCGATTTCTAGACACCGGGAGGATGTATCGAGGGCGCCCCTCGAACGATTGTTCGCCCAAAGCGGCCTGAATTGGTCGGGGGGGCTGTGCTCGAAGCCATTCGCTACTCTATACGCAAACCTCCTCTTTACGGGTTCGAGCACTAAAAGACTACAAACCCAGGTGACCACATGAGACACAACCGAATTTTAAAGCTGTCCCTTATCAGTATCACTGTCGCTGTCGTCATCGGCTGTACAGGTTCATCCAGGCAATCGAGCTCCGATGAACTGGCGTCACAGCAGGCGGAGACACGTAGCGAATTCCAGAATCTGATCGTCGAGCAAATTGATGACCCTGCACGGGCCAGAAAGTTTGCGCAGTTGTCAGTCGAAAGGGACCAGCTGATCAGCCAGCACGCAGCTACTATCGAGGAATATTCGAAGCGGCTGGAGGCGTTGACTCTGGATTACTCGGCGGAGCACAAAGACCTGCAGGACCTAATTCAGGAATACAACGTGGAACGCCGCGAAGCCCAAACCGAGCTTCTGGCTTTGATGGACAGGATGAAAGCAACGGTTACGGAAAAGGAATGGGAGAAACTCGCCAAGTTTGAATTGAAAAAGCTCAATCCCCGAACCCTAAGCTACCCGGCAGGAGACCACTGAGATGTTGGCAGCACTACTGTTAGCGTTTTTTCTTGGCGGATCCAGCGCCTCCGGCGCCATCCTGACTCAGGATATGCTGAAGCGTTTTGAGAGCGTCTCGATGGGGGTGATTGGCGACCCAGGCAGAGCCAAAGCCGTAAAAGAAGAGTTGCTCGCACTCCGCAGTGAGCTGAAGCAATTTGACAAAACCTTTGCCAAATCGGGCGATGTATTGAGCGATTTGTACAAGGACCATGATGCTGGGTCGAAAAGCATGCAGGCGCAACTTGACCTACTCAACGCCGAATGGGAAGCCGCGCAAAACCTTGCACTTGAGCATCGATTTGCCATTCGCGACGCGATGACGAAAGAGGAATGGGCCACCGTGGTGGCTCACACCCCCAAATAGATAGCGCCAGGGTTCACGCACTGCCGTCGTTTACCATTGTACGAATGCCCTGACGATGCCGCCTTTATTTGAGATTGAGCTGCGTTGACTTGGGCTCCGACATGAAGTTGGCGATACGCTTCTGCGCCTTTTCGAATTGCTTGATCTGCTTGGAATAGTCCGAGTAACTGTCGATGTCTTGTCGCGTATACACCATCTCCCTTTCGTCCAAGAGAAACAACGTTGTCACTGACAGCGTGTCATGTGCCTTCAGCAGATCCTTGATCGTGTCTTTGTCCAGCGGTGTGTTGTTAACCGCAACACCCGTCGGCAAGGCCACATCAGTCCGCGTGCCGAGTTGCTCTACGCGGGTGAGGTTATACATCGTGCCATTGTAGGTCATGGTCTTGTCGGAGGTATAAACTTTGGTGCTCCCGCAAGCGGAAAGTGCAAGCGCACACACAGCTACACAGAACAAAGACGACAGCCTGAATGTTACTTTCATTGTCTGGCTCATTGATGACTCCCGATCTGATTAAGAACTCTTCCATCGGCAGTATAGCTTCGCATGCTCTTACCGGTATACGATGTTTTGTGTCTTTGGCTATTTGTGTTGATATCGATCAGTGCCCCTTGATCAAAAGCAACCGAGGATTGTAGGGGCGCCTCGAGTCAGTGTTATCCAATCCCGGGGGAGCTATAGTCATTGACCACGAGCCGAGACTGCAATTGCAAGGTAGCCACGGCGGATCAAATACCCAATCAACTGACCTCTCGAGGCACACATGAAATCAAACTATCTTACCAAGGCATTCATCGCCGGGATCCTCGTAACGTTTGGAGCAGCAGCAACTGCCGCGAAGGAAATGCCCCAGACCACCCCAGAGGGGATGAATCTCATCAAAGAGACGAAAACCCGTGTTGTCTACGCGATGCCGGAAGCAACGCTTGATGTATACACGAAGGTCGCCCTGATTGATTGTTACGTGGCTTTCGAAAAAAACTGGGAGCGAGACTACAATCGCGACGCTTCTTTCACCATGCGGATTCAGGCGGACGACATGGAGGCCATCAAGAAATCACTCGCTGACGAGTTCCGTAAAGTCTTCACCGAAGAACTTACCAAGGCGGGTCACGAAGTCGTTGATCATACCGGGGCTGACGTCCTCGTTTTGCGGCCGGCGATCATAAATCTTGATGTCTCTGCACCAGACGTAAAGACCGCCGCCTACGCCGATGTCATCGTGCGCTCGGCGGGTAGCATGACGCTCTACATGGAACTGTTCGACTCAACCACAAATGCCGTCATCGCTCGCATTATTGACGGTGAGGCTGACACAGACAGTTTTGCTCAACGTGCAAACTCCGTCACCAACAAGGCGGCAGCGGATCGCATTCTGAGAGGCTGGGCAACCGAGTTGGCAAGCCATCTTGGCGCCGCGCAGGAAGACACCGCGGACAGCAACAAGTGAGTGGTTCCATCATTCAGCTTGAGAACTGAAACCGTGCTGATATTGCCCTGGGGCCAAAATAATGCAAGAGCGAGCGGGTTAAACGCCAGACGGTAGGCGCTTTACTCCATCAGACGTATCTGCTCGATCATGTCGAGCGTCGTGCTTTTTCGGCGCATGGTTCCGATGATTAGTGAACGACCCCGGCAGCGGGGTCGACATATACACCTTTGATGATCTTCTACTGAACTCTTACAACTTTAGGCATGTTGTACGTACCGTTCGTTAGAGGCGCATACGGGCCATAATAACGGGAGGTGAACCGGAAGCCTTCTGCCGGTGCCGGAAGCCAATTTTGGGCCTGCTCAGGATCCGTCGGTTTTTCTGTCTGAATATAAATAACCAATTTGCCATCCTTGGGCACTAAATCACCCGCTTCCAGCATGAAACTGTTGACGGTGAAGCGGCTAATTTCATTCGCAACAAAGTAACCGTTGGAATCATAGATCGGAATGGACCAGAACTGCGTGACAGGTGGCAGGTCATTCATGTCAAAGGTCAAGGTGTACTTGTTTTTGCCGCTGAAAGGCTGCCCTTCCGAATCCGTGAAGAGGAAAGCACCGCCGTGTGAAATGTTCTTGTCCGGTGCGGCCCAGGCTGCATCAGCAATGATTGCACGGTCCATCCAGCGGGTTTCGAATCCGCCTTCATTGCGCACAACGCCCCAGCCATTCATATTGATCATGTTGGTTTTCAAGGTCTCACGTACACTGGAGAACCCGGCTTTGAACCCTGTTTCCAATGCGGTTCTTTGTTCTACGGTAAGTTTGTCCCAGTCAAAGGACAAATCCTTGCCAATATTAAAAACCTTAAGTTGCTCCAGCATTTCCGTCTCCATGAGCGAATCCGTGAGGGTCGGCATGGTCGGATCGTTCAAAATAACACTAAGCAGGGTGTAATATTGCTCAGGGGTCTGTTTGTCCACCTGACCAAATTGATACTCAGGCAAACCCTCGGGGATAAGGAAATCACCTTTCACTATTTCCCGGTCAGATTGCGCAATGCCTTTATGACCATTCGCCAACCAGTCAGCCAAGGGGGTAATGGTCAACGCATCCTGGTAGCCGTTAATTACTTTGATCTCGGCATCCGTACCCGTTTCAACCGCCATCCGTGCAACACCGTAGGCTGTCAAAGCCGGCCATTGAATTATCTCGGTCGACGGAAAATCAGCAGGCACATTCCCGGCAAAATTCGGGGGAACCAAAATATACTTGCGCGCCTGTGTCCCATTGAACGGTGAGCCGACGATCATCCGGAAAATGCCATATTGATCCATGATTTGCACACTGAAATAACGATCAGTGATCTCCGGGACTTCAATAACGACCGGCCCTTTGCGCAGGTCAAGAAACCCGGCCCCATACAAGGTGGTCGCATTGGGCGTCACCACGGGATAATCGGGCGTGATCTGTTTGCGTACCCAGGACAATTGGTTCACGCCCGCATAAACGATATTGTCCTCTACGTCATTTTGGGTGTAAGCCCAACGTGTGCCATAGAAAATGGCCTGTTGCAGGCCGTACAAGTAGGCGCGCTCAGCAACCTCTTCCATTTTTGGCGCAGCCAGTGCCATGCTATTGAAGCAGAAAGCCGCAAACAGAACGGTCATGGCCGCAGTAAACTTCGAAAGTAGTTTCACTGTTTTTCCCTTTTGGTTAAACATTCAGCATCCTCGTTACATCGCGGCGCATGGACACTTTGATTACTTGACCAACTCGAACTCTCCCGGCCGCCAGGTCTTGTTGATCCACGGTTCCAGCGGCCCATACATGCGCAAAATCGCGAACCAGCTCTTGCCTGGCAGCGTTTGCAGCCAGTTGCCCTCTTTGCCGGTCGGTGGCTCAGGTGCGAAATAGAGGTCGTAGGAACCGTCGGCGTTCTTTTCAAAACCCGTGCTTTGGCTGCCCAGGGTTGGGAATGGTTGCTCCGTCTGCAACAGCGAACGGGTCTGCGTGTCGTAGATGGTGACTGCCCAGAAATTGTTGACTGGCACATTCGGTGGCAGATGCAGCTTGTAGGTTTTGGAGCCGTCGAAGGCCTTCTTGTTGGAGTCCAGATAGGCAATGCCGTAATCGGAGCCGGCGCCCGCGCGCGTCATCGCCATGGCCGGGGTGACGCCGGTGGCGTTGTAGTAGAACAGCACCCTCGCGTCGGGGTTCATGGCACCATTGTCAGTGAACGAGGTGTTCTTGTTGGCATAGCCCATGGTCCAGGCACTGTCAGTGTCAGTGTCAGTGTCAGTGTCAGTGTCAGGATAGATCTCCACACCCTCGATACGTGGTTGGTAAGTAATGGCACGCGCGGTGGCTGCACCGAGGGTTGCGGCATCGGTCAGCAATTTCTGCATGCGCGCATCGGGCTTGAACGGCTTTCCCTTGACGATGCCGATGGCAGCCAGAGTACCTCGCAACTCCGGCCCAATCGCATCGATGGGTTCTTCCTGTACGACCTGATTAAGACCTTCGTAGAAACTCAAGTCCCTTGTCACGATCGTGTTATAGCTTGTGCCGGAAAAATTGACAAACTTGGTCGCGGGAGGATTGCCGGCCTTGGTCAATGGATAGATTTTGAGCCCGTCCTTGATGTTTTTGACAGCGGGTTCCAACCCTTTGGCGATGGAGCCGCGCAGAAACATCAGGTTGTGGTACGTGGGCATGTGGACGACGAAATAACCATCGGGGACGGTACCCGTGTAGTCCGGAGGCAGCAGTAGGTACTTGCCACCCTTGCCCTGGTCCGGACCGGGCAGGCCCATGTTTTCGATGTAGCGGAACCAGGCGTCATCAAGGAAACCGAGCATGCCCGGTGGCAATTCGACCACCAGCGGGCCGTCGATTTTCAGGTCGAGGTAGGTCAGCGCATACAGGGTCGAGGTATTACCGGTCAAATAAAGCGATTCCGGCTTGAGCAGTTGCTCGGTGATCGTGACGGTGTTTGAAGCCGCACCGATGCCTGCATTGCCCATGCGCATGGCGTATAGCGATGCCGCGCCCTGGTGGTCCAGATACACCTGGACCCCTCGCATCAGGTCAAGGTTGTCGTATAACTTGTCAATCGATGCATCGTTGGGTACGCCGTCGAAGAACTCGAGTTTGCCGATGGACGTGTCGACTTTGTCGGGAATGGAGATCGCCTCCAACTGGGCCTTGGTCACTTCGGCCGAAGCCGGAAGTCCGCTGAGCGACAACAGAAATGTTGTTGCCCAAACTACGCGTCTCGTCATGTCAGTTGCTCCGAACGGGTGGTGGTATGTTTTGAGGTCTTATTTGACCAATTCAATTTCGCCCGGACGCCATGTCTGGTTAATCCAGGGCTCCAGCGGGCCGTACATGCGCAGGATGGTGAACCAGCTCTTGCCCGGAACGGTCTGGAGCCAGTTGCCCTCTTTGCCTTCGGGCGCCTTTGGACCGAAGTAGAGGTCATAGGAGCCATCGGCGTTCTGCGTCATGCCCTCGGTCTGGCTGCCGATGGTCGGGAACGCCTGCCCGGTCTGGAGCTGCGAGCGGGTCTGGGTGTCGTAGAGCGTGACCGCCCAGAAATCCTTGACGGGAACATCCTTGGGCAGGGTGAGCTTGTAGGTCTTCGCGCCGTCGAACGCCTGCTGGTTGGCGTCAAGAACGGCCAAGGCGTAATCCGAACCTGCTCCGGGTATCGTGGCGGCCATGGCTGGGGTCACACCGCCTGCATTGAAGTAATACAAAGCCCGCGCATCGAGCCCCATGATGCCATCCGCCTTGAAACTGGTGTTCTTGTTGGCGAACGCGGTGGACCAGACACTTTTGGGGTTGTCCGGATAGATCCTCACCCCGTCGATACGGGGCTGGTAAGTGATGGCACGTGCTGTTGCATTGGCCAGTGTCGCAGCCTCGGTCAACAGCTTCTTCATGCGGTCATCGGGTGCAAAGGGCTGCCCCTTCACAATCCCGATCGCCGCAATCGAGCCGCGCACTTCGGGGTCGATCGCATCGATTGGTTCTTCCTGAATAATCTCGTTCAGGATCTCGAAATAGCTGTAATCACTGGGAAAAACGGTATTGAATGCCTTGTTCGATACGTTTTGAAATGCGGTCTCGGCCGGGCTTGCCGCGTCTTTCAGCGGATAGACCTCAAGGTTGTCGGTGATGTTCTTGACGGCAGGATCAAGTCCGTTGGCGATCGATCCACGCAGGAACAGGAAGTTCCGGTTGGTCGGGGGGGTCAGCAGGAAATAGCCGTCGGGGATATCGCCGGTATATCCCGGCGGCACGACAAGATACTTGCCACCCTTGCCCTTGTCCGGCCCGGTGACGCCCATGTTGCCGACAAACCGCTGCCATCCGTCGTTGAGAAAGCCGAGCATCCCCGGCGGGACCTCGATGACCGTTGGGCCGTCCTTGGCAAGATCGGTATAGGTGTAGGCGTAAAGCGTCGAGGTGTTGGCGGTGACCACGAGGGTCTGGGAATCCATCAACTGCGCAAAAAGGGCAATCCGGTTCGCGCCTTCGGCCCCCGCTTCGGCGAGGCCCTGACGCACACTGTACATCGACACAGCACCGATATTACTGAGAAACACCTCGACCCCGCGCATGCGGTCAAGATTGTCATAGAGCTTGTCGATGGTGGCGTCGGTAGGGACACCGTCGAAAAAATTCAGCTGACCAATCGGTGTTTCGATCTGATCAGGCATTGAAATCGATTGCAGCGTTTCTACTGAGACGCCTTCCTTTGCCATTACCCAACCGGGCAAGGCCGAAATCAGCGCAGTAGCCAGCAGTATTGTTGACGACTTTATTTTCATTACCGTGTCCTTGTTTTGCTTGGTGTAAATGCTGAAATAGATTCAGGAGATGACTGCTTCATACAGCACTACCGCACCGACACCCTGTAAAAGCCAAGCCTCAATGATCTTGTTGTTGCCTGGCATCTACATAAGGCTTCAAGCCTGAGACAACAGGGTAAAGCTTGAAGTAGATTATCCCCAAGGGGTACAAAACACCAGCCTTGAATGCCGGGTTCTACAACACTTCCACGAACGGTCACAAAACGGGTGAATACGCCAGTTTATGCTCGGCCAAAACCACATTCGGCGACTCTCTCACGGGCAAGGATTATTCGGTGAAGAGTTGGTGTATCCTTCCGACTTCGATGCAAATACGTGACGTAGAGTCATTCCTCAACCGTAGCGCTATGGACGTCACTGACCGCGCCTGCCGAAGGCGCGAGCACCCAACACGACGCGAGGGAAAGTGGCCCGTGCGGATATTTCTTTACCTCCTGGTTGCCAGCCACCTCATGCTCGCATCAGCAGCTCATGCGCAAGAGCTAACGCCGCGAGCCTACTGGCCGCTGCCAAAAGACACCAATGTTCTGGTGTTGAGCTATCAGCGGTCGTCCGGCGATATCATTACCGATCCATCACTGCCTGTTACCGGGGTGGACTCAGACATTGACGCTCTGCAGGTCTCCTATCAGCGTTCACTGGGTTTGTTCGGCAGGTCGGCGAACCTGCAACTCAGTCTACCGTACTCAAATGCCGACACGGAGGGCTTCGCGGAAGGGATGTTTCGTAACCGTGAGATGAGTGGTGCGGCTGACGCCAGAGCCCGAATATCCATCAATCTCAAGGGGGCGCCAAGTATGGATCGCGCCGGCCTGCAGACCCTGTTCCGAAACCCCGAGACCATCGTTGGTGCGAGTGTTTTATTGCAGTTGCCTACCGGTGAGTATGACGCAGACAAGCTGATCAACCTGGGCACCAATCGCTGGTCAATAAAGCCTGCCATCGGCGTCATCTGGCCGATACACCCTACCTGGTTGCTCGAGGTCGAAGTCGGCTCATGGATATTCGGGGATAACAACGAGTTCCTCGGCACGACCCGTGAACAGAACCCGGTGCTTTCGGCAGAAGTGCACCTCGTGAAACACGTTCGACAGGGTATGTGGGTATCCCTTGACGCCAATTATTACGTTGGCGGGCGGACTATCGTCGGAGGCGAGTCCAGGGGGGACTCACAACGTAATTCACGCGCTGGTGCAACCATGCTGTTTCCGTTCAAGGGCGGACACGCAATACGCGGCAGTTTTAGTACCGGGGTTGCAATCCAATCGGGTGGCGACTATGACATGTTCAGCCTGAGTTACCTGTACGCATGGTAATTGCGGATCACCGCACAACGATTAAGCTTTTACTGGAGCGCTTTGCATGCCTGAATTTCTACCCAGAATCGCCCTGGCCATCCTCGCTTTTGTAGTTTCAGGAGTGGCACTTGCCGGCACATCTGACGACTGGAAAACGAATGCTACCGTATATCTCTGGCTACCCAGCCTGAATGGGGAACTCAGATTCGGCGCGTTGGAATCGGCGGGAACAGTCGATGCAGGGAAAATTCTGGATTCGCTTGAAATGGCATTCATGGGTGCGTTCGAGGTCAGCCGTGGCGACGTATCGTTCCTGTCCGACGTGATTTACCTCGACCTTGAAGCCGGCAAGTCCGGTGATTTCGTCGCCCTGCCTGGCGGCGACGAACGATCCACAAATGCCGATCTGGGCATTAGCGGTTGGCAACTCGGCTTGTATGCCGCCCACACACTAACAACGAGCGAGCGTTTGCAACTTAGAGGCGTCGCTGGCCTGCGCTACCTGACTCTCGACGTAGAAGCGCAGGTCGGTATCACAAGCCCCCGGGAGGAACGGTCGCGGCGCTTCGAGCGCTCAGCAGCGGTATGGGATGGCGTGGTGGGCGTGCGAGGACAATTCAGCTTGAATGACAACTGGTTTATACCTTTCCATGCGGATATTGGCACCGGAGAGTCCGAACTCACCTGGCAGGTGCTGTCCGGGATTGGCTTTCGCTTCGGCAGGTTTGATACGCAGTTGGTGTACAGGCACCTGGAATGGCAACAGGGAAGCACTGATCTGATGCAGAACCTGTCGTTCAGCGGGCCGGGCCTGGGCTTGAAATGGAGATTCTGAGAGCGGGAAAAAGTCCCTTGATATGACAGCTCCAGGATGCCGAGCAGGAACGACCCCTTAGCGTCTTCGAGTAACCTCGGAGAACACTTCTCGAATAGCGCCAGCTGTCGGCGCTCAGTAGGAGTAACCGATAGAGGTGACGATGCCGTGATCGCTCGTTGACTCGGAGCTGGACTCAAGTCCGTCGTCATCGGTTCTGTAAAAGGAGAGATCCCAATATAAGTCGCTCAAGACCTCCCAGCGAAGATTTAAGTCCAGCTGCGTGCGAAGGCGCCCACGATCTGTAATGCTTGGGAATGCCGAGTAGCTTGCGGAGACGTCAATCGACGGATGGTTGTAGAGGTAATGCGCATACTCCATACCCAGCATTCCCTCGATGTTTTGTTGCGTGGAGTCCGACGTGGCATCTGATGCATCCAATGCCAGCGACTCTGAAGTGCCCACGACGCCGCCCATCACCGCAAATTCCGCCGTGTTGGTCTGAATCAGGTATCGTCCCAACCCCGCGCCAAGGCTGGTTCGTAGATCCAATCCCAGCTGGTCGTTACTTTCGAATCCGAAAGAATATTTGTTGAACCATCGGTCCGTCCTGAATCGAGTCATGGTCAGGTCAAGGTCTGAGCGCTGGCTTTCTACACTTTGCTGATCACTGGTGATAATGGTGCTTCCGCTGAGTGAAAAAGATCGATCTTCGGTCCGGTGGGATGTGCTGAATGCAAGGTTACCCTGTGCCACGTTGCTGGCTTTGGTAAAACTGTAACCAAACGACAGCGAGCCATGAAGCTGACTCCAGAAGTCACTTTCCAGCTGCGAAATCCGCACTATGTTCTTATATGCAAACGATTGCAGAGGTTCTGTGCCAGCCACTTTGAGTGTTTTTGGCTCAGCCTGTGTGAGGATTTTTCCAAAAATTCGTTTGCCGTCGGAGCTCTCAAACTGGAAGTCGGCACTACTTTCCATCCGAAGAATATCGGCCCATTCGATGAGAACAGAACCCATTGAGTCTGTACTGAGGGTCAATTGCCCATGCTCTAGCTTTTTGATTTCACCGGAGATTCGATCGCCGTTTGCGAGCCAGATGACATCTGTTTTATCTCGTGCCCATACGCTCGATGCCGCAACACAGCAAATGAGTAAAGTTGCGACAACGATCTTGGGCATGTTGACGAGCTCCAGCGAATTTTGGGTCAATGGCAACAGACGGGCAAAACAAGCGAGCTTCAGTCCCTGAACATCACCTAATAGAAACAGCCGCTTTCGTTGCGCGCGCCCAGACTGGCCCGCGCGAACTCTGCCACAAACTCGCTTCCCTGCACATCCCAACCTAGGCGTGCAATCGCCCGCTTATTGAGCGTCACCCGACTGGGCGCCCTCTTCAAGGCCTTTGAGAAACTCACCCATTTTGCGTCCAGCCTCCTCAGGAGAAAGGTTTTCCATATCCTGGAAGTGTCCTCCCACCTCTGCCATACGCGCATCCATCTCACGCGAGGCACGTTCGCTGCCGAGGCTGGTGAAAATGAATAGAACCGCAAGCACGCCGAATACAATCTGCGCCGTCTTGCGGGGCCGGGCATGCACGGCAACGCTCGCCTCGACCAGCAGCCATGCCCCCCAGGCGATTGTCACGATGCCGCCGATATAAGGTACGATGCTGAGCAACGCACTGATCGGATAGAGCGCTGCGAGAGCCGCCTGGCAACGAAATGCAGTCTCGTAATTCTCCGTCGACCCCATGAGTTTCCAGATCACATAGAGCACGGCGGCCCCGATAAAGGCACCTAGCACTGCCATTAATGGGCCGAAAATCAACGCACCGAACACCGCGGCCAACAGGCCACCGGCGGAACCAAACAATGCGAAGACTGCGGCGATGACGCCCGCTACGGCGCCCATGACCGCCACAAATACGACCGGGTCACCGAACCCGCCGGTCTTTTCCATCGATTGAAAATAGTTGACTGGCCGGGTAATCACCTCGCGAGCCTGCGCGATGATCTGCTGGATATCGAAACCGTTGTTTACGCTCATGACGCCTCCATTCCTGTTTATTGCTATTGTCAGGGACCGCAGGGAAATACTACGTGTGCAACGGCACAAATACCATCGGTATGGCTTTTGCCAACGCCACTGGTATTCTCGTCGTCCAAACCAGACAGGCCTCCGGTTACCATGGTCACTTTGCACAAAAAGCTGTTCACTACTCTGTTCTCCCTGCTGCTCCTGTCCTCGGCGGCGAGGGCAACAGACTACGAGATTCTCTACCGCGCCAAAGTGCACCCGGACAGCGATGTTGCCCGGGTGGAGATACGCCTGCGCGGTGAACGACTGCCCAATCAGCTGACCCTGAGCCTGGACCCCGAAAGACACCGGTCGGTAACAGCGGAGCATGGACTGCGCCTCGACGAGAACAGCGCCGTATGGAAACCGCGCGAACCGGAAGACAGCCTGCACTACGAGTTTGTCATCGATGAACAGAAAGCGAGCGGCAGCTATGATTCGCTGCTCACTGAGGACTGGGCGATACTGCGCAGTGACAAGCTGATTCCGCCGATTTCAGCACGTGTACCCAAAGGCCTGGAGGCGCAGGCAGAACTACAGTTCCTCTTGCCCGAAGGTTGGTCGGTTGCCGCGCCCTATCCTACCCGAGAGGATGACAGCACGAGGTACGTACTCTCGGACCCCGGGCGCATTTTCCCGCGTCCCAAAGGCTGGTTGATACTCGGGGAGATCACCAGTCGACAGGACATCATTGCCGGCACCGATGTGCGCGTTGCAGCACCGGCGGGCCAAGGCGATCGCCTACAGGATACGCTCGCGTTCATCGGCTGGAACCTGCCGGCGGTCAAGGCGGTGCTACCCGGGTTTCCCGACCAGTTGCTGATCGTGACGGCGGGCAAACCCATGTGGCGCGGCGGCCTGTCCGGCACGCGGTCGCTGTTCATGCACGCGGATCGCCCGATGATCAGCGGCAACCGCACCAGCAGCTTGATCCATGAGCTGATCCATGTCGGCACCGGTATCAGCGGCGGCAAGCGGGCGGACTGGATCGTCGAAGGGCTGGCGGAATACTACGCCTCCGCCATCCTGTTTCGCACCGGCGGCATGAGTGACTGGCGCTACGAGCAGGTGCTCGAGTGGAAAACCGAATGGGCCAGGGAAGCAGACACGCTGTTCACGCGGCGTTCTTCCGGGCCGGTGACGGCCCGCGCCGCCATTTTCATGCACCGGCTCGACCAGGCGCTGGCAAAGGCGACAGACGGAGCCGCGGGCATTGATGATGTCGCCCGCGCGCTGGCGCAGGATCGCGGTCGTGTCTCCCTGGCACAGCTCAAGGAGATCGTCGCCGAACTTGCCGGAGACGCGGTCGATGTGGATGCACTGATCGCAGCCCTGGAGAACGTCAGCTGACCCAGCCGGGCATGACTTTTTGCCGAAGATAATTGCGCCCCGCAGTCTGTCACGCCGGGCGCGCCGGCAGTATGATCTGGGTCGTATTCCCTTGCCTCCCGGTCGCCACACCCCATGCGCCAGCATCCCTTTCTCGTCCGTCTGTGCAACGCCTGCCATGGCGCCGTACTGGCATTGTTGTGTGCCGCTTCAGCCACAGCCACCGACATCAAACTGCCTCTCGAGCTGGACCTGGCCATCGTGGAAGAGGCGCTTGCGGCGCAGCTGTTCACGGGAACGGACGCGAAAGCCGAACTGTTCCACGATTCCCAGTCCTGCAACGCGCTGACGCTTTCCGAGCCCAGGGTAGAAGGCACCGAGTCTGGCCAGCTGCGTGTCACCAGCCGTATTGAAGCGCGGATAGGATTGCTGCTGGGTGGGCGCTGCCGCCTGCCAGTCGCCTGGAACGGGCTCATTGAAACCTTTGAAGATGTGCGAGTGACACCGGGCAGCGACCGGGTTTCGTTTCGCGTCACCGATTCCAACATGCTCAGTAGTGAAGATGGCAGCCGTAAACTGCCGGGCATGCTCTGGGACTGGATCAAGGGCCAGGTCCACCCGCGCCTCAGCGCCATCACGCTGGACTTCGGCCCGGCACTCACCGAGTTGCGTTCGCTTATTCACGATGCCCTGCCCGCGGATCTCTCCGAGCGCAGCGCGGTCGCTCACTCGCTGCAGTTGCGGGGGGCAGAAGCCCGCCCGGGCGCAATGACGGTACTCCTCACCCTGCAGGCACCCAGCATACCCGCGGCCGTCACGGCGACGGGCGATACGAGTCCTCTCAGCAGCGCGGAAATCGCCGCGTGGGACGAGGCCTGGCAGGCATGGGATGCCTTCGCTACCTGGCTGGTCAAGGATCTGGCTGCGCCGGCGGACCCGGAACTGCGTACCGAGTTAATCGCCCTGTTGATGGAAGCGCGCTACGAACTTCGTCAGGCACTGGCCAGCGAACGCACCGGCACGGACCCGGTACGTAGCCTGTTTCTTTCCACCTGGACACGCCTTGCCCCGCTGCTGCGCGAGAATGCGCTTGCCATTCCCGGTGGTCGCAGCCTGGAACTGGCGGCCTTTCTCAGCGCCGGGAACGCGCTGCAGGCGCTGGACAACGCCGCACCACAGCTCGGCCTCGCACTCGACAGCCAGACCCTGCGCCGCCTCGCGCGCCTGCTGACGCCCAGCGTCAGCGACGACGAACTGGCCTACAGCACGGCGGTGGACCCGGAACTGCGCACGCTGCTGGGCTTGCCGGCGCAACTGGACAGCGAGCCTCTGGAGGAAACCACCGCGTCCGGCCCTTTTGCCTGGCTGATTCGCCCTGCGCACGCCAGCTCGGTGAGCAAGAGCCTGATACAGCTGCTGACCGGCTGGGTGCCGGCAAGCGCTGACCTGGACCGCTATCTGCTGGCCATGGAGCAGCTGCTGGATGAAAGCATTGCCGCGGAACGCGCGCGCGGCACAGTACCCAGCGAGTTCTTTCCGCTATATCAGGATCTGGTGCGAGCTACCGCCTGGCAGGAGTCCTGCTGGCGCCAGTTCGTGGAAGAAGGCGGCAAGGTCACCCCAATTCGCTCCTCTGCCGGCTCAGTAGGGCTCATGCAGATCAACCAGCATGTCTGGCGCAATATTTACGACCTCGAGGCCCTGCAGAATAATGTCGGCTACAACGCGCGCGCGGGCAGCGAAATACTCTCCCACTACCTGGTGGACTACGCCATCAAACGCGGCGAACACAAAGTGAACGACAACATCGACGACCTCGCGCGCGCTACCTACGGCGTATACAACGGCGGGCCGCGCCACCTGACACGCTATCGCCAGGGAAGCAGAAGCGCTTACCTGCGCGGCGTCGATGAGGCGTTCTGGGAGAAGTACCAGGCCATTCGCAGCACCGGTGCCGCGGCGGTCAAGCAGTGTTACGGCGGTGCCTGAAGCGCCAGCCCGAACAATTCCCCCGCCATAAACAGAACAGCGGTGCCAGACAGCTGCACTCGGTCGCCCTGCAACGCGATGCCCACCTCGCCGCCTCGCGGCGATATCTGGCGCGCCGAAAACACGGTTTTACCGAGCTGCTGTGCCCAGTAAGGTGCGAGCCGGCAATGCGCAGAGCCGGTAACCGGGTCTTCCGGTACACCCAACCGGGGCGCAAAAAAACGGCTGACAAAGTCGTGCCGCTCACCGGGCGCCGTGGCAATCACACCCAGCGCATCCTGCTCTCCGAGTCGCGCGAAATTGGGCTGCAGCGCAGCCACTTCGGCCTCGCTCGTATAAACCGCGAGCAAGTAATTGCCGCCCGCCTGCACCTCCAGCGGCGCGCAACCCAGCGCCTCACCGAGGCCTGGCGGTACACCGCAGGGCGCTGTCGGCACGGCGGGAAAGTCCATCACATAACGCGCGCCTTCACGCCGAACCCGCAACTCACCACTGCGCGTGTAGAAGCGCACACACTCCCCGGTGTAACCCAGCTGGGTGTACAGCACATGAGCACTGGCGAGCGTTGCATGACCGCAGAGGTCCACCTCCGCAGCGGGAGTGAACCAGCGCAGGTCGTAGCCCTCTCCCGCCGCGACAAAAAAGGCCGTCTCGGCAAGGTTGTTTTCCATGGCAATGGCCTGCAACAGCGCATCGTCCGGCCAGACACCCAGGGGCACCACGGCAGCCGGATTGCCCTCGAATACCCGCTCCGCAAACGCATCGACCTGATACTGACGCACCGTCATGGCCGCACCCCGCCAACCGCCGGCTGAAACAGCCTCGACTGATCCGCGGCATAGGTGTACACCACATCCGTACTGGAGTTCAGGGCGGTTTCCGCGGAATCCTGGATTACACTGATCACGAAGCCAACCGCCACAACCTGCATGGCCACATCCAGCGGAATGCCAAACAGGGAGCAGGCCAGCGGCACCAGCAGCAGGCTACCCGAGGGAACACCACTGGCACCGCAGGCAGAGAGCGCGGCAATCACGCACAGCAGCAGCGCGCCGCCCAGCGACACCTCAATGCCCAGCGTATTCGCGGCAGCCAGCGTCAGCACGGTGATGGTGATTGCGGCGCCGGCCATGTTCACTGTGGCGCCAATCGGGATGGTTACCGTGTACAGCTCCTCGCTGATACCGAGCTTCTTTGCCAGGTTCAGATTCACCGGAATATTCGCCGCCGAGCTGCGGGTAAAGAACGCGGTGATTCCCGACTCCTCCAAACATTTGAGGACTATCGGATAGGGATTGCGCTGCACCACGAGAAATACCAGCAACGGGTTGACCACGAGTGCCATGATCAACATGCAGCTCACCAACAATACCGCGAGGCTGGCGTAGCCGGCCAATGCGTCCAGACCCGTCGTTGCGACCGTACTGCAGACCAGACCGAAAATGCCCAATGGGGCGAGGCGAATCACGTAGCGCACAATGTCGCTGACACCGATCGCCAGCGTCTGCAGGTGATCGCGAAAACTGCTGCTGGCGCGCCGAAAGCTCAAGCCGAGCAGAATTGCCCAGGTAAGGCAGCCAAGAAAATTACCCGTGAGCAGCGCGTTCACCGGGTTGTCGATCAACTTGAACAACACATCCGATAACACATCGCTGACGGCTACCGGTGGGCTCCCCCCGGCCACCCCGGACAGCACGATTTCCTGCGGAAATACAAAGCTCAGACTCACGGCGACCACCGCAGCACTCACCGTCCCCGTCAGGTACAGCAGCAGGGTGAATGCTGACTTGCGCCCGTCACTGCCGCTTTCATGCCGGTTGGCAATTGCGGACATCACCAACAGCATCACCAGCAGGGGCGCAACGGCCTTGAGCATGCCAACAAACAATGCCCCGAGCAGCCCCAATGGCTCGGCAACCGCGGGCGCTGTAGCGCCCAGCGCAGCCCCGAGAGCAACACCGATCAGAATCTGGGGCACCAGGCCCAGTGACATCAAACGCATGCAGCGGCTCTCCGATAATCAGTGTTCACAACTCTGGGCGCCCCCTAGACATCGAGATGTTTACCCAATGGGAGCTCGCGAATGCGTTGCCCGCTTGCGGCAAAAACCGCATTGGCAACGCTCGGCGCAACAGGCGGTGTAGGCGGCTCACCCACACCGCTGGGGGGCGCAGCGCTGGGCATGATATGCGTTTTGATCACCGGCGGCACCTGGTGCATGCGAGCGATCGGGTAGTCATGGAAATTGGACTGCTGTGCCTCCCCTCCTTCGAACGTGATCTCGCCATTGAGAGCGAGGCTCAGGCCGAAGATCATGCCTCCCTCCATCTGCGCATGCACGCGATCAGGGTTGATGATGCGACCGGCATCCAGCACGCCGTGCATCTCCAGCACCCGCAGCTGGCCATCGCGCACCTCCACCTTACTCGCCACCGCCATATTGCTGAGAAAACTGTTCGCCGCCGAGAATCCCCAGCCCTGGCCCGCCGGGAGGGATTGCTTCCAGGGCACGCGCTCAGCCAGCGTGCGGATCACTCCGGCCAGACGCGCAGTATCGTAGGGAAAATCCTCCAGCGAGCGGCCATAATTGCTGTAGTTAAATCCTTCGCCGGCAAAGTCGAGCCTGCGATCCTCGCCGAGCAGATCCAGCCAGAATGCGATGGGGTCACGCCCCGCCGCATGTGCCAGCTCGTCAACAAAACTGCCAACGCCAAAAGCATAGGGAATGTTGTATACCGAGCGCAGCCAGCCGATGCGCACATGGGCCGGAGCCGGGTGACTCTCAATGCGCAGGTTGGGCACCGCAAACGGCACGCTGGCAAAGGTTTGTGACAACCCTCCTTCGCTGTTCATTTGCACCGAGGGGTCAAACGTGGCGCCGATCGGGGGTGCAGCTTCACGCGCCAGCCACGCGGTCACCTGCCCCTGCGCATCGAGCGCACCCTGGAAATGCTGCGCGCTGCAGGCATGGAAGTAGTCGTGACGGATGTCATCCTCGCGGCTCCACACCACCTGCACCGGACGTCCGGCGCGACTCGACAGCCGCGCCGCCTCCACCGCAAAGTCCGGCTTGGACTTGCGGCCGAAGCCACCGCCGAGCAGGGTGACATGCACCACAACCACATCCACGTCCAGCCCGAGGGCCTCGGCAACCGCCCGCCGGGTGGCCTGCGGTGTCTGGGTGCAGGCCCACACCTCGCAGCTTTCCGCGCTGACACGCGCCGTTGCAACCGGCGGCTCCATCGAAGCGTGCGCGAGATAGGGGGTGCGGTAGGTGGCGGTTACCACCTGCTCTGCACGCTCCAGTGCCGCGCTGACATCGCCGCGCTGGCGCCGCACCTCCCCCGGGCCACTCTCCACCAGGGCTGCAAGGCCATCCAGATAGTGCGCCGCACTGTGTTCACTGTGCGCGCTGGCTGCCCAGCGTAGCTGCAGCGCGCTGCGCCCGCGCAGGGCACTCCAGTTATTATCGGCCAGCACCGCCACACCTTCGATCGGGTTGAAGCCGGGTGCGCCGTCCGCCGCTTCCAGCGTCACCACATCAACCACACCGGTCACTGCGCGCGCAGCGTTGCTGTCCAGCGACTCGATTTTTCCCTGCAGCCAGGGGCTGCGTTCAATACTGGCATACAGCATATCGGGGAGCTGCACATCGATGCCGTAAACCGCCTCGCCGGCGAGCATCGCGTCGAGATCGACAATCGGCAGGCTCCGCCCCACGTAATGGAAATCTGCCTCGGCTTTCATGCGCAGGGTCGCCGTGTCCGGCATGGGCAGCTTTGCGGCGCGTGCCGCAAGCTCGCCAAAACCGAGTGTTTGGCCACCGGGGCCATGCACCGCATGCTCGCGCGCCCTGCACTGCGCCGCCGGCACGCCCCAGGTGTCTCCTGCGGCCTTCTCCAACAAGGTGCGCGCGGCGGCGCCCATCTGCCGCATGACCGGGTAGAAATCACGCACCGAACGGGAGCCGTCCGTGTTCTGGCTGCCGTACGCCGGGTTGGCCTGTGCCTGTGTGACCTTGACACGCTGCCAGTCCGCCTCCATTTCATCCGCAACGATCTGCGGCAGGCCGGTGCGAATACCTGTGCCCATTTCCGAGCGATGCGCCACGATCTCCACGGTGCCGTCGGCGCGCACGCTGACAAAAATATTCAGCGCCGACCCGGTGGCCTCATCCAGAACACCCGCGAGCGCCGCGGGGCCCGGAACGGTAGCGCCGAGTACTAGACCACCCGCAGTGAGACCCGTGAGCTGCAGAAACCGGCGCCGGGAGACCTTTTGTGCGGTAATCATGCCGGGTCCTCCGTCTTCCCTGCCGCGGCATTCGTGGATTGGGCACTCTTTATCGCAGCGTGAATCCGCGGATAGGTACCGCAGCGACACAGATTGCCCGACATGGTACTGCGGATTTCATCGTCCGATGCGCCGGGGTTTGCTGCAAGCAGCGCACTGGCGGACATTAATTGCCCCGGCTGGCAGTAACCACACTGGGGTACGTTGTGCTCGCGCCAGGCCTGCTGCAGCGGGTGCTGGCCATCGGCAGATAGCCCCTCGATAGTCGTGATTGCGCCCTCACTGGCGTCGGCCACGGTCAATTGGCAGCTGCGCCGGGCCTGGCCATCGAGGTGCACCGTGCAGGCACCACACAATCCTTTGCCGCAGCCGTACTTGGTACCGCGCAGCTGCAACACGTCGCGCAGTGCCCAGAGCAGGGGCATATCCGGCTCGCAATCCACTTCCCGCGGCGTTCCATTCACGGTGAACTTCATAAGCAAACTCCTGACGGGGAACCAAAAGGCTACTGTATACGCTTCAGCTTGCAGGGCAAGTTGGTGCAAGGCTGCGCGGCAGAGGGTCTTGCCAAGCACTCTGCGTCTGCTACCCTCCAGCCCAACCAAAACACTTTAGCGAGCGAACAAGCGACCATGAAACCAGCAACCATTGCCCTCCATGCCGGCTACGATGGCGACCCTGCCACCAATGCGGCAACTGCCCCCATTTACCAGACCACCTCCTACACCTTTAACGACACCCAGCACGGTGCCGACCTGTTCGACCTCAAGGTGCCCGGCAACATCTACAGCCGCATCATGAACCCCACCAATGCTGTGCTGGAAGCGCGGATGGCCGCGCTGGAAGGCGGCATTGGTGCGCTCGCCGTGGCATCCGGCATGGCTGCCATTCGCTACGCTATCGAGGCCATTGCCGAAGTCGGCAGCAACATTGTCAGCACATCACAGCTCTACGGCGGTACCTACAATCTGTTCGCCCACACGTTTCCCCGTCAGGGCATTGAGACACGCTTTGCCCAGGCCGACGATTTCGACAAGGTTGCCGCGCTCATCGACGACAACACCAAGGCCCTGTTCTGCGAGTCAATCGGCAATCCGGCCGGCAACGTGGTCGACATCGCGCGCTGGGCGGAGATAGCACACGCGGCTGGTGTGCCACTGATTGTCGACAATACTGTTGCCACGCCCGCCCTCTGCCGGCCCTTCGAGCACGGTGCGGATATCGTGGTGCATTCGCTGACCAAATACATCGGCGGCCACGGCACCACGATCGGTGGTGCCATCGTGGACTCAGGCAAATTCGACTGGGCAGCGCAGCCGCGGCGTTTCGCCATCATGAACACGCCCGACCCCTCATATCACGGCGTGGTCTACACCGAGGCCATGGGGCCTGCCGCCTTTATCGGCCGCTGCCGTGTGGTGCCATTGCGCAATACGGGGGCCGCGCTGTCTCCACACAGCGCATTCCTGCTGATGCAAGGGCTGGAAACACTTGAGCTGCGCATGCAGCGCCATTGCAGCAACGCGAAGAAGGTTGCCAAGTACCTACACAAGCACCCGCAGGTGCAGTGGGTCAACTATGCCGGCCTGAAAGACAGCCCCCACCGCGCCACCTGCAAGAAAATCTGTGACGGCAAGGCATCCGGCATTCTCAGCTTCGGTATCCAGGGAGGGAGTGAAGCCGGCGCGCGCTTCATCGACGCGTTGCAGCTGATTCTGCGTCTGGTCAATATCGGCGATGCCAAGTCCCTCGCCTGTCACCCGGCCAGCACCACACACCGCCAGCTCAATCCGGAAGAACTCGCTTCCGCCGGTGTCAGCGAGGATATGGTACGTATCTCCGTGGGCATTGAGCATGTCGACGATATCATTGCCGATATCGAACAGGCGCTGGAGGCGAGCCAGAGCTGAGCTGAAGCTGCGCGGCCGTCACCGTTTCCGATACGGAATATCGCAGTAGGTGATCGGCTGCGCCGGCGTCGCGCCGGCGTTACGCAAATAGAGCGACAGAGAATTCATCGACAGGTCGATGTTGCTGGTGGGCCCAAGAAAAACATGTTCGATGGCAAGTTCTGCTGCGGCATTGCGCAGGCAGAATGGATACCAGGGAATGAGCATGGAGGTGCCTTCCCTGAACTGCACCGGCGCGGAGGCGGGATCGGAAATCGTGGGGGACACGATCCGCCATTCCTGCTCTTCCTCAAAAGCCGGGTGCTTGAGAACAGCCGAAATACGCAGAAGGTCACCTTCGATACTCTGGAATAACGCCATCCAGCGTTCGTTTTCTGACTCTGCTCTGTCGTCGATTGGCGTTTGCCCTGCGAGCGTTTCAAGCGTGTCGATAATTTCGTTGATCATGTTCGCCTGCCGTGCGGGCTCATAGACGCACTGGCCTACCTCAAAGCCCTGACGCAGCGCACAGTCCAGAATGTGCGCTGGATCGAAGCCAAGGCTGACACCCTTGCCGTGCACACTGTATCCACGCCACTGACTCAACAGATTGCCGTTGCCCCGAAACGATGCGCAGAACAGCATTGGGCCACTCACCACACGGTGCGTCAGCCAGTCGAGGAAGGTGGTCAACAGCGCCGGGTTGTCCACGCCTGAGAGAATACGCCGGGTTACGTGGTCACTGAGTAAATCCAGTGTATGACGCAATTCCGTAGAATCGTTCATGTAGCGTATATCGCTACAGCGCAGTTCCGCCGCACCCACAATGCCCAACAGCCCACTGAGCGTAGTGTAGTGGTACAGCGTTTCCTGCGGCGCATCCGCAAACAGGCGCTGCGATATCAGGTCGAACACGCGGCACGGCTCCCGGTTTGTACTGTCATTGCCACACTATGCGCCTACTATGACAGTCAACGGTTACAGCAGCGCTTCAAAGTGGTCGGTAAGTACGCAATCCCGGCGTCGCGCATCGTACTCACGCAGGGGCTCCACATCCTCCGCGCGAATCACCTGCTTGGCTACGGCCTCCTGCAGCGCTTCATCCAGCGTGCCCGCCTCCAGCTCGCCTTTGCTCCACGCCTTTTGCAGGGCCACAAAGGGCTTCTCCACCGCCAACAGCATCTGGTAGGTACTTTCCACTCGACCCACCGCGTCCTCGGGATCGACACTGAGGTAGACCCGCTCCGACAAGGTGCCGCGTACCGGGTTCGGGGCCATGATGAGGTCGCCGAGGTCGCGCACCATGGCGTCATTCGGTGCTGGATAGATACGTCCCAGCGGCAGGCACAGCGCACGCAACGCCAGCCCCAGCGCACGCGGCTGGAAGTTCGCACAATACGCAATCAATGCTTCCTGGGCGAGATGCAGCGAGCGTTGCAGCGCGTACGCCGCGTGCGCATCCGCCTCCTTGCTGCGGGGCTGTGTTGCATGAAACTTCAACAGACTGCTGGCAATCAGCAACTGGCTGTGCAGGTCGCCGAGGCGGGCCGAGAGCAATTCGCGCCGCTTCAGGTCACCGCCCAGCACACCCAGTGCCACATCGGCGCAGATCGCCAGCGCGGCGCTGAGATGGTTGATACGCTGGTACCAACGCTTGCTGAAATCATCGGCCCCTGAAGGGACTCCACTGAAATGCGCGCCGCTGAGGCCCAGCATGAGGAGCCGTGCAAAATTGCTACCCGCATGCCCAAGATGACTCATGAGCAACGGTTCAAACGCGCGTAGCCCCTCGTGCTCCTCCTTCGCCTCGAGCGTCTGCATTTCGTCGAACAGGTACGGGTGGCAGCGCATGGCTCCCTGACCAAAAATCATCAGTGACCGGGTAAGAATATTGGCACCTTCAACCGTGATCGCGACCGGCAGCGCGTGATAGCCCGCCGCCAGGAAGTTGCGGGGACCCAGCTGTATACCGCGACCGCCCACCACATCCATGCCGTGATTGACCAGCGTGCGCATGAGCTCGGTTGCGTGGTACTTGGCCATCGCGGTCATCACCGAGGGCGTGCCGTCTTCCAGGGAACGAGTGATCAGTTCACGCAGCGCCTCCAACGTGTAAGCACCCGAGGCAATCTCGGCGGTGGCTTCCTGTACACCCTCAAACTTGCCAACTTCCATGTTGAACTGACGGCGGATTCGCGCGTATGCACCTACCATCAGGTAGCACATCGCACCGCTCGCCGTGGACAGCGCCGGCAGGGAAACACCGCGACCGGCGCCCAGGCATTCGATGAGCATCCGCCAGCCCTTGCCTGCCATCGCGGGACCGCCGATGATCCAGTCGACGGGAATGAACACGTCGTGCCCCTGGATGGGTCCGTTCATGAAGGGCGCGCCGGGGTTGTGCCGGCGGCCTATTTCCACACCCGGATGCGTCGCCGGCAACAGGGCGCAGGTGATGCCGTAATCGGTTTTTTCCGGATCTCCCAGCAGGCCTTCGGGGTCCTCAAGCTTGAACGCCAGTCCGACTACGGTGGCCACCGGTGCGAGCGTAATCCAGCGCTTGTGGAAATTGAGGCGAAGGCCAATAACCTCCTCGCCCTCGAAATCCCCCTTGCAGACCACGCCGAGGTCGGGAATTGCTCCAGCATCAGAGCCGACTTCAGGGCCCGTGAGACCAAAACAGGGTAACTCGCTGCCATCGGCGAGCCCGGGTAACCAGCGCTGCTTCTGCGCTTCGGTACCGTATTTGACCAACAACTCACCCGGACCCAGTGAATTGGGCACCATCGCGGTGACCGCCGCGGTTATCGAGCGGCTGGCGAGTTTGCCCATGATTCGGCTCTGCGCATAGGGGCTGAAATCACGGCCGCCAAACTCCTCGGGGATAATAAGCCCAAAGAAGCCCTTCTCACGCAGATAGCTCCATACCTCCGGCGGGAGATCCTGACGCTGGTGCACGTCCCACTCGGTGATCATGCTGCACAGGGTGTCGACTTCATTGTCCAGAAACGCCTGTTCACGCTCACTCAGCGCCGGGGGGTGCGTCGCGGCGAAGACCTGCCAATCCGGCTGGCCACTGAATAACGACTTGTCCCAGCCCGTAGTACCGGCCTCCAGTGCCTCGCGTTCGGTACTGCTCATCGGTGGCATGGCCTTGCGCAGCAACTTGTAGACGGGAGCAACCAGATACTCCCTACGCCAGGACTCAACGTTCAGCACCAGAAGCACCGCAAGGGTAGGCAGAAATATGAACCACATACCGCCCTCCCCCAGAGACAGGAGCAACGTGCCCAGGCCGACCAGCACCGAACCCGTGGCGAGGGACGGGCGCAGCAGCAACACGGTCAGAACAAGCAGGATAAAGAGAACGATCGACAGCAACATGGCGGAACACCTCGTGCAAGCGCACCGGGCCGGTGCGTAAAGAACAACCCACAACCTACCATAAAGCATTCAGGCGACTGCGCACAATCACGGGCAGAGCGCAGCGCAAACACCCGGTCGACGGGCAAACTGGCCAGCCCCCGGTGATAAACGCTATACTCGGGGCCTCGCTGGACCACCTCCAATAATAGCGCTGGCCTTTCCACACTCGGCCGGCGACACAATGTATACAGTCTGGACGATGGCTAACTCATGAGTTCTGAAAATTTCGGAGGCAACAATATGGCTTTTGAACTTCCCGCACTGCCCTACGCACGTGACGCTCTGGCACCGCACATTTCCGCCGAGACCATCGACTATCACTACGGCAAGCATCACAACACCTATGTCGAAAAACTCAACGGCATGGTTCCCGGCACCGAGTTTGAAGGCAAGTCACTCGAAGAGGTGATCAAGACCAGCTCCGGCGGCGTGTTCAACAATGCCGCGCAAATCTGGAACCACACTTTTTACTGGGAATGCCTGAGCCCAAATGGTGGCGGTGACGCCAGCGGCGCGGTCGCCAAAGCGATTGATGCCGCCTTTGGTTCCTTTGCCGACTTCAAGAAAGCCTTTACCGATGCCGCTGTCGGCAACTTCGGGTCCGGCTGGACGTGGCTGGTGAAGAACAGCGATGGCAGCGTTGCCATTGTGAACACCAGCAATGCGGAAACACCGCTCACCGACAGCAGTGTCACACCGTTGCTCACCGTGGACGTGTGGGAACATGCGTATTACATCGACTACCGTAACGCACGACCCAAGTACATGGATGCTTTCTGGGCGCTGGTCAACTGGGAGTTCGTGAACAAGAACTTCGCCTGACCCTGCGGCCGCCGGTATTCTCGCCGGCGGCCCTTCACCCCAGCGGCAATACCGTAGTTGCCTTGATTTCTTCCATCACGAAGCTCGCCGACACATCGAACAGATCCGCCTCGATCAGGCGCTGGTACAGCCGGTCGTAACCGGGCATGTCAGCGACGACAGCCTTCAACAAGTAATCGAGCTGCCCACCCAGACGATACACCTCCAGTATTCCTTCAACATCCTGCACGATCCGGTTAAACCGCTGCGCCCAGTCTGCATTGTGCTGGTTGGTGCGAAGGGTGATAAACACCGTGAGGCCCAACCCCACACTGGCCGGATCGAGCAGCGTAACCCGCTGGCGGATGACGCCGGCTTCCTCCAGTTTCTGTAACCGGCGCCAACACGCCGACTTGGAAAGCGCCACCCGCTCCGCCAGATCGCCCACCGACAACGCCGCGTCCGCCTGCACCAGGCGCAGAAGCTGCCTGTCCTGATTATCGAGCACCAACATGTTGCCATTTCTCCAAAGCAGAACGAATACGTCACTATAAAGTAATTATTCGGAACTTTGTGCCTTATATTGCTCATTTATACGCACAATTTCGGACAATGTGCCACGATATCAAAGATACACTGGACCCTTGATTGAGGCTCGTTACCCCATCGCGCAGGAGCAACCGCATGACCCTTCTCATCGCCCGTATACGGGATGCCGTCATTGGACGGCAGCAGTGCATAACCACCCCTTTCGGAGAGAAACCGCTAATCTATGCGGACTACACCGCCTCAGGACGCAGCCTGGATTTCATTGAGGACTTTATCCGCGAGCAGGTCCTGCCGTTCTATGCCAATACACACACGGAAACCGCCTACACCGGTGCGCGCACTACCGCGCTGCGCGAATCCGCGCGCAGCACTATTCGCGCAGCGGTCAACGGGGGGGTGAACGACAAAGTCATCTTCTGCGGCTCGGGTGCCACAGCCGCAATCAACAAGATCATCGACATCATGAACCTGCGCCTGCCGGCCGATCTCGACCAGCGCTATCAACTCGCGAGTGCCATTCCCGAAACGGAGCGCCCGGTGGTATTCATCGGCCCCTATGAGCACCATTCCAATGAACTCCCCTGGCGCGAAAGTCTGTGCACGGTCGAGGTGATTCCACTCGATGCACAGGGAGCCATTGATCAGCAGGCACTAGCGGCCGCACTGAAAAAACACGAGAAACGGAGGCACAAGATCGGCAGTTTTTCCGCGGCTTCGAATGTGACAGGCATCAAAAGTGATGTCAGTGGCATTACGCGCCTGCTCAAGCAACACGGCGCCCTGGCGTTCTGGGACTACGCCGCCGCCGGCCCCTATGTTGCCATCAACATGAACGGCGCCGATCCGCTGGATGCGATATTTCTATCGCCACACAAATTCGTCGGCGGGCCGGGCACACCCGGCGTATTGGTGGCCAAGGGTGCTCTGTTCCAGAACCGCGTACCGGCACTGGTGGGAGGCGGGACAGTGAGCTGGGTAAATTCCACAGCTCATGTCTACGCGACCGATGTTGAGCGCCGGGAGGAAGGGGGAACACCCGCCATTGTCGAATCCATTCGGGCGGGACTGGTGTTTTCGCTCCAGCAAGCAGTGGGTACCAGCAACATTGCCGCACTAGAAGGAGAACTCGCGGCGCGCGCACTGCAGCGCTTCAGCGCGTGTTCGAACCTGGAGGTGCTGGGGCACCCCACAGCGGCCCGCCTGCCCATTTTTTCGCTGCGTTTTCGCCACGGCGAGCGCGACCTGCACCATGGCTTTGTGGTCGCGCTGCTCAACGACCTGTTTGGCATTCAGGTTCGTGGCGGCTGCTCCTGCGCGGGGCCCTACGCCCACAGCCTGTTGAATATCGACCGCGACACAAGCGACCACTTTGAGCAGGCCATCATTGCGGGCTACAGTCTCATGCGGCCTGGCTGGGTGCGGGTGAACTTCAACTACTTTATTGACGCAGAGGAATTCGACTACCTGCTACGCGCCATCGAACTCGTCGCCGAACATGGGTGGCGCATGCTGCCCAGCTACGCTTGGGATGCTGCACACGGTGTGTGGCGACATCGCCGAGGGCACAAGGCGCCGATGCCGTCATTTGCCACACCTGGCTGGCTGGAGCAGGCTGATACCCCAGAGGACCGCCCCACTGTGCTGCCCCTGGGCACACAACTGTTACAGGCTGAAAGCCTGTTGCAGCAGGAACCCGGAAACACACAGGCTTGCCCACTCCAAATGACCCCGCAAAACGAAGCCTTGCGCTGGTTCGTGTTGCCACAGGAAGTGACCAGCGGACCAGCTGGCGTACCTGCTTGACGATGTTGAACTCGCCCCCTGCTCGCTCGGCGGGTCCCACCGGGGGCGGGACGTGAAGCGCCGGCATCTGCTACACTCGAATCACCTTTTTCACAGCAGGTTCCCGTATGCCGCAGGACGTGACACTGTGCATTACCCCAAGGGAGCGTTTCAGCTGCGCTGTTGTCTCCCTTAAGGACATCATACGCAATACCCGCCCGGGCTACGCATTGGTGTATATCGACGCAAACTCGCCCGCATCCATCGCACGCGAGCTCAAACAACTCTGCGCTGAACACGGCTTTACCTACGTCCGGCACGATCATTACCTGGCGCCCAACCAGGCTCGCAACATGGCGCTGGAACACTGCACCACACGCTACGCCGTATTCGCCGACAACGACCTGTTCGTGACACAGGGATGGCTGGAAGGGCTGCTCGACTGTGCTCGCAGCACCGGCGCATGGGCAGTAAGCCCGGTTATCCTTGAAGGGGGAACCACGCCACAGGTGATTCATATGGCCGGCGGTGAGCTGAGCGAGCATCGCGCCGACGACTACAATGAGGTACATCAGTCGCACCGCTACATGCTGCATGCCCTGCGCACCGTACGCAGCGAACTGGTACGAGAAGCCGTGGGCATGTTTGAGTTTCATTGCGTGTTGTTAGACCGACAAGCCTTCGCGGAAACCCGCTTCCTTGACGAAGCATTCCTCTCGCACCACGAACATCTGGACCTGGCGCGTGAAATCCGACTCGCCGGTGGACAGGTGTTCTTTGAACCGACTTCCGTGGTGCGCTACGACAATGCCTCACCGTTCCAACCCTGCGATCGCGAATTCTTTGAACTGCGCTGGTGTCTCGAGTGGACCGAGAGTTCACTGGAACATGCTCGCCGCAAGTGGCACCTGGCCCCTAGCGATGTCGGGCTGGAACGCGCTGCGCGCTGGACGGAAAAACACCGCCGTCTTTTTGAGAGTACGCAAAAATCCTGGTCTGTACGAGTGCTTCCCATCGTGATGCGGCGCGCCGTGCGCCGATGGGTGCAGAACATCAAGTCAAAGCCAGCCAGCGCCAGTCCCTGACGTCCTATGCTGGTCTTCGATTTCGCACAAACCAATCTGCAGCTACGGAGACAGCTCGTCGCACTCGACTACAGTGAGCAGGATGTAACCCGCGTAGATACTGCCTACCAGCTCGGCGTACCCCTGTTCTCGGCGCAATACCGAGCCAGCGGCAAGCCTTTCATCGCGCATCTGGTGGGTACCGCCAGCATTCTCGCCTCGCACCATGCCGCTGTAGATACACTGATCGCGGGGCTTTTGCACGCCACGTTTATGACAGGCGACTTCGGCTTTCACCCCGGCCGGCGCCGCAGCCGCCGACAGCGAGCCTGGTTACGCCAGCACATTGGTGCACCGGCAGAACAGCTGGTTGCCACCTACGATGCGCTGCCCTGGAACGCTGCCGCCATTGCCACCTACAGGCAGACCTACCCTAATCTTGATGCTACAACACGCGAGGCACTGCGCATTCGCCTGGCGAATACCTATGAAGACTTCATGGATGACGCCCTGTGCCTGCGGCGCTCAGGCAAAGCACTGCTCTATCGGGATCCCGGCGTCCGGGACAGCATTCTGGCATTGACCGATCTCGCTGACTGGCCAGCGCTGAACCGTTTGCTCCAAGGTGCGTTTCAGGATCTGGAGAACACATGGGCAACAATGTTGCCCGCTGAAAACAGAAAGGGCACCTCTGCACTGCGCCTGCCCGCCGCCGCCCGCCGCCGACTAATGCCAGCCGCAGAGGGCTGGCTGGCTCGGCGAATCAGACGTCTGCTGGCGAAAAGGTCATCCGCCCCGACTGCACAGGGCTGAGTGCGGGTCCAGCACACCCGCTCCCGATTCGGCGCAAGAAACATCGGAGCAACCGGTGCCGAAGGCCGCTGGCGAATTTGTGAAAAATTTACAATGCCATTGAGCTAAAGCTGTCACAAAACGTTGCACTATAGGGTCGCTGAAACGAGCTGTTGGCGTGTAAGTGCCAGTGCCCAGTATCCGCGGAAGCACAGGTGTACGCTATGCCAATAAGAATGAAAAGCGCGCTGCTGCCAATCCTGGTGATCGCTGCCGCAATTGCCGGCTATGCCGGGCTCCACGCAGCCGCCCCCGAACCGGAACAGGACACCACACCAGCCCGTCCCATCAGTGTATTCACCGCCACGGTACGCGCGGAAGAAACACGGTTAACGGTGCACACACAAGGTGAAGTACGCGCGGCGACAGAGCTGGACCTGGTCGCCCAGGTGGGCGGGCGCATCGTCGCGGTTGCACAGGAGTTTACCGAGGGCGGCCGCATCGCGGCAGGCGAAACCCTGCTCGAGATTGAAGACACCGATTACAGGCTGGCACTGAGTGAAGCCCGCGCTGTCGTCGCCGAGGCCGATGTCAGGGTGCAGCAGGCGCTGGCTGACGCCGACGTCGCGCGGCAACAGTTGCGCAACGAACCCGGCGCCTCCCCGCTGGCTCGCAAACAACCGCAGCTCGCCGAGGCACATGCCCTTCTGGAAGCAGCCAACGCGCGTCTGGAGCAGGCCGAACTGAATCTTGAACGCACCCGCGTGCACCTGCCCTTCGACGGGCGCCTGCTCAGCACCCAGGTCAATGTCGGACAATATGTGACACCCGGCACACCGCTGGGACGGGCGTTCGCCACCAGTCGCGTGGAGGTCCGGCTGCCCCTGAGTGATGATCAGCTGGCCGCACTCGACCTGCCGATTGGTTTCACCGCGGAAACGGGGCAGGAACTCCCCGTCACGTTCGAGGCTACCGTGGCGGGTAAGCGGCACCAGTGGCAGGGACGCCTGCTGCGCCTGGATGCCGCCCTGGACCCGGGATCACGTATGCTCTACGCCATGGCAGAAGTGCAGGACCCCTATGCGAGCGGCGCCTCGGCAGAGGGCATGCCCCTGGCAGCCGGGCTTTTCGTCGAAGCGACGATACCCGGGCGCGAGCTGGAGGCAGCCCTGCTGATACCACCCGCCGCGCTGCGCCCGGGCAACAAAGTTCATGTACTTGATGACGATGGCCGCCTGGCGACACGGGATGTGGAAGTGCTGTCGCGCAGCGCCACCCGCGTCGTGGTGGGACGCGGCCTGCGTGCCGGCGAGCAGGTGATTGTTTCTGCTATACGCAACCCGGTGCAGGGCATGGCACTGGCGGCGATTGCCGAGCCGGAGAACGGATAAGTGCGCAACTTCATTGGCTGGTGGGTACACAACCCGGTTGCGGCCAATCTGCTTATGCTCGGTATTCTGCTCGCCGGGGTACTGGGCTTCGTCAGCATGGAACGCGAAGCCTTTCCGCGCTTCGAAGTGCATCAGGTCGAAATTGAAGTCACCTGGCCCGGCGCTGCCCCACAGGAAGTCGAGGAGCAGATTGTATTGCGCATCGAGGAATCCCTCGACGACCTCGATAACGTCAAGCGCGTATCGTCTACTGCCTCTGAAGGCCTTGCGCGGCTGGAGGTCAGCACCTGGCCCGATGTCGACCTCAACCAGTTCCTGAACGATGTGAAGAACCGGGTTGACGCGGTAACAGCGCTGCCCCGGGATATTGAGCCGCCGCGGGTAAAACGCAGCGACTTTCGCGAGGAGATGATTCGCATTGCAGTGCACGGCGAGGTCAGTGAGCGAGAATTGACTCGCCTGGCCGAAGATCTGCGCGACGAGGTCGCTGCGTTGCCTTGGATCTCACTGGTCGAGCTGTTTGGCACACGCCGTGAAGAAGTGACCATAGAACTGTCGCAGGCCGCCATGTTGCGCTACGGCGTCAGCTTCGACGAAGTTGCCAACGCCATTCGCGGCAGCTCCATCAACCTTTCATCCGGCCAGGTTCGTACCGTAACCGGGGATGTGAGGCTGCGCGCTCGCAATCTGGCCGACAGCAGCGAAGACTTCAGCCGAATTGTACTGCGCCAGAACGCGGCAGGCGCGACAGTGACTATCGGCGATGTAGCCACGGTGATCGACGGCTACGAGGAAAACGAGATTCTCGCCACGCTCAATGGTGAACCCGCGGTTCTCATCCAGATGCTCGCGACCGACAATATGCAGGTGGTCAAGGCCAGCGAGGCGGTAAAAGCGTGGATGCAGCGCACGCGCCCCAACCTTCCGGCAGGCATCAGCCTCACGCTCTGGTTCGATACCGCCGACATTTATGAAAGCCGCATGGAGCTGATCGGCACCTCCGCCTGGCTGGGTCTGCTGCTGGTGTTCCTGGTCCTGATCATGTCACTGCGGCCCAAGGTCGCCCTGTGGGTTACCGCCGGTATTGCCGTCGCCTTCGTGGGCACCTTTGCCGTGTTGCCCGCCAACGATGTCTCGCTCAACGTGATGTCTACGTTCGCGTTTCTGCTGGTGCTGGGCATTGTGGTGGATGATGCCATCGTTGTGGGCGAGAGCATTCACCAGCACGCGCACACCGGCGGCGGAACAGAAGCGGCGATTGACGGTGCGCTGGCTGTGGCGCGCCCGGTGATATTTGCCGTGCTCACCACCATGATTGCCTTCGCGCCGTGGTTTTTCGTGGACATCGAAGGCGGCAACATGACGCGCCAGTTCTCCATTGTGATTACCGCGGCTCTCACCATTTCGCTGATCGAGGCATTCTGCGTGCTGCCCTCTCAACTGCGCCACCTGGAGCACCGCGAGCACATCGGCACCTGGAGAAAGCGGCAGCGACAATTCGAGGAAAGCATCGTTGCCTTCGCCAACACGCGCTACCGTCGCCTGCTGACCCTGGCCACAGAAAACCGCTACCTCACCGCCAGCCTGTTCACTGCCGCTTTCATCATCAGCCTGGGCGTATTCACAGCGGGCTGGGTGAAATTCACCTTCTTTCCGGAGGTACAGAATGAACAGGTGCACATCAATGTGGTGATGCCCAGCGGGGCACCCTACTCGCGCTCGCTGGCGGTCCTGGCGCGGCTGCAGGAGGCAGAAAAGCAGCTGATTGCAGAAGTCGAATCACGCGCAGCCGCCGAGGGTGGCAGCGGCAAACTGGTGCAGGGCTGGTACACCCGTTCGCGCCGCGACAGCGTCATCGCCATCGTCAGCCTGTCACCCCCGGAAGAGCGCGCGCTGTCTGCCCGCGAAACGGCCGAGCGCTTCCGCGAACTGGTTGGGGATATTCCGGATGCGGAAGAAATCGAAGTCAGCTACACCCTCAACGACCAGGGAGCGGCAATCACCTGGGTACTGCGTCACCGGGACCTCGATGTGCTGCGTGCAGCCAGCAGCGATCTGCAAGCCCAGCTGCGCAGTTATCAGGGGAGTTACTACGTCCGCGACAGCCTGCGCGCCGGCAGCGAAGAGATTCACCTGAGCCTGCGTCCGGGCGCGGAAAAACTGGGGGTGAGCCTTGCCGATGTATCGCGACAGGTGCGCCAAGCCTACTACGGCGAAGAAATCCAACGCCTGCCGCGGGAACACGGGGATGTGCGCGTCATGCTGCGCTACCCCTCGGAACTGCGCGAACAACTCGCCAGCCTCGACAGCTTCCGGGTGAGAACCGGCGACGGTCGCGAAGTGCCGCTGTTGACCGTCGTCGCGGTAGAAGTGAACAACGCCGTGGACCGGATACAGCGCCAGGATGGCGAACGCATGGTGCGCATTTCTGCGGAAGCAGCGCCAGAGCTGGTGAGTGATATGAACAAGGACCTCACGGATAATTTTCTTCCGGTGCTGCAGGAGCGCTATCCGCAGCTGGTGGTACTGCGGGGCGGTGAACAGGAAACCGAGCAGGCATTTTTCGACGAAATCATCGCCCTCTACGCGGTTGCCCTGTTCGCCATGTATGCTCTGATCGCCGTCGCTTTCCGCTCCTATGCACTACCGTTACTGATCATGACCGCCATCCCTTTCGGCTTCATGGGGGCGATTTACGGCCACCTTCTGTTCGCAACACCCATGGCCCTGTTCTCCTATTTCGGCATCGGTGCCGCTGCGGGTGTGGTGGTCAATGACAACCTGGTACTGGTGGACTATATCGGCCGTTTACGCGAGCGGGGCCACACAGCACTGGATGCCGTGTTGGAAGCGGGGGTTGCGCGCTTCCGGCCAATTCTGCTGACCACAGTCACCACCTTCGTCGGGCTGCTGCCGATCATGGCTGAACGCTCGACCGACGCACAGTTTCTCAAGCCCGCGGTATTGTCGCTCGCCTTCGGCGTGCTGTTCGCCCTGCTGGTCACGCTGCTGATGGTACCCGCGCTGTACCTCATTGGTGAGGACAGCAAACGCCTCGCCCGCCGCCTGTGGCCGTGGGCAGCGCCGGCTCCCGCACGCCCCGCTGAGTACGAACGGTAAAAATCACGCCTGCGGTCATTGCTTTGTCACACACTGGCGCTATGCTGCGCACCGCTGGCTGGCACAAAGATTGCTCCACCTACATTGCCAGTGCCGGAAAAGCGGTTGCAGCAGGCACTTCACCCCGGGGCATGCACGGCAACGGTGCGCAAGCGCACTGTAACAGGGCTTCGAATGACAGGGAGAGCGATGGAATGCAAACCGACTTGACCACCGCAGAAGGAAAATTCCGGCGCACCGTCGGGGATGTTGTCGTTGCCGAGATGCTCTTCATTCAGGCGACGGTGGAGAGCGCCTCCGTCATCGGCACCGGGCTACAGCAATTGGGCCACCACCTTATGGCCGCGCCCAGCGACCCGCAGCAACCGATCGGGTCCATTGCCAGCCTGCTGCAGGCCACGGCCGATCGCGCGCTGGAACCCTATAGCACACGGCTTGGCTACTTCCGCCAACTGCGGACGCTTTGAGTCGAGTTCACTCGCTCTTGGCAGCCTGCATTCTGGCAAGCTGCTCTGGCGTCGCCTCCAGCTGATACTGCGCCTTCCATTCGTCGTAGGGCATACCGTACACGCGCTCCCGGGCCTGATCCCGGCTGAGCGAAACGCCCTCCTCGGCCGCCGCCTCGGCATACCAGGTGGCCAGGCAGTTGCGACAGAAGCCCGCGAGGTTCATCAGGTCGATATTCTGCACATCCTTGCGTGCATCGAGGTGTGACAATAAACGGCGAAACGCGGCCGCCTCTATGGCCTGTTGTTGTGACATGAACAGTTCCCTCCTCTGTCTCTAATCGCCCATGGGGGCGACACTGCTCAAGATAAGCTGCACCAGACGTGTTTGCCGGGTGACGCCGGTTTTGGAAAAAATGGCACTCAGGTGCGACTTTCCTGTGTTACGGGAAATGTGCTGCTGCCTGCAGGCTTCGTCCAGTGTGGCGCCGCCGGCGAGTAACAGACTCAGGGTAGCCTCGGCTCGCGTCAAGCCGAACAGCGTCATGAGTACATCCACCGGTGCTTCCCGCTGGTGTTCCGGGTCCGAAACAAAAATCGCCACTGAGGGGTTGCGGCTGCCATCCGGCGCTGCCAGGAGCGGCAGTGGTCGCATCAGGATACCCGGTCCGGCACTGTTCCCACTGTCGAGACGCAGGGCCTTCACCAGACCGGGCTCTCCCCGGAGATGCGCTTGCATCACATCGTCCAGGCACTCCCGAAATGCCTGTTGATCCGCGCGGTGTACCAGACGCAACTGCCCTTCGTGCTGGGTCAGCCAGCGCCCCTCCGCCAGTAGCCGCTGACCGGCCTGGTTGCTGTGGCGAATGCGCGCGCGCTGGTCGAGGATAAACGCGGCCAGCGCCATGCGGTCCACCGCCGCCGCAAACAGGGCGCGCTCACTCTCCACACGGGCAATGCGGGCGTGCAGGCGTATGGTCTGCTGGATATGTGGCAGCAGGCAACGGCACAGCTCGCGCTCACGCGCAGCAAAATTATCCCGCCCCGCTACGCGGGCAAACCGCAAGCGCGCGGTATTGCCCAGCTCATCACCGAGATCTGCGCCCATAATATGCCGGATGCCCGTGGGCTCCACATACTCACGGAAGTAGGCCGATTCGTAGTAGTCCCCGGGCGGCACCAGGGCATCCACGGTGAATACCTCACCGGGGGGCAGGTTAACAAACGGGTCCAGGGCAAAAAAACTTTCGTTGTAGGCGTTGACCGCATCAGGCGAAAGCACCACCGAATTGATCACCAGCCCGGCATCCCCCTCCCGCGGGGCACGCAGAATCAACGTGACGTAGTCCGCAGCCAGCGCCTCACCCAGCAGGCGCAGAAACTCCTGCCACGGCGGATCGGCCACCGGCCCGCGCGATAGCGCCAGCAGAAGTTCGTTCATCGGTGCCGAAATCAAATAGTCGCGCATGGTAGGTACCGGCTCAGTATGGACAGATTGTCACGCCTGCAGCGTAGGCGGTCAAACTCCCTGCCAAAGCCTCACGCGCCGCGCAATCGGGCGATCGCACGCGCCGCCTGTGCGTCTTCGGCAGGGTCAGCGGGCATCGGAAACGTGATACTGTCAGCCAGCCCCGAATAGCGGTTGCGCAAGGTGTCTGCGATGTCTTCGTAGGGGCCGCGGGGCACGAAGACCTCAAGCATCTCATCAGTCACAACGGATGAGAGATCCTGCCAGCGACCCTCTCGGGTCAAGGCCTGCAACTGTGCGCCGCGCTCCTGCCAGCCAAACAGTTCCAGGCTGGGCCAGTACGCGGGCGTGGAGTAGAGAAAACCCAACAGACGCCGCTGTTGCTCCCACTGTGCAGCAACCGCCCCCTCATCCACGCCTGTGGCCACCAGCGGACCAAGAATGAGTCGCAGAGACTGCGCATCGCGTCCGGCGCGGTCAAGGCCCTCCTGTAGACGCGGCAGGCACACCTCGCGAATATACTCGGGGGGCGTATTGGTGGGGTGCGTGATCATACCGTCGGCGACTCTGCCCACCATACGCGTCATGGCGGGGCCGACCGCCCCACAAAACACCGGGATATCCGGGTGCTCAATCGGCCCCGGGTTAAAGAATGGCTGCAGACGCGTGAAGCGGTAGTGTTCACCCTCGAAGCACAGGCGCGACCCGTGCTGGAAACTGTCGAAGATTGACTTCAGGGACTGCACATACTCGCGCAGTTGCGGCACCGGCGACACCCAGCGCGCTGAGTACCGCTCTTCGATGTTCTGCTTGATTTGCGTGCCGAGGCCGAGTTCGAAGCGTCCTCCGGACAGGCGCTGCAAATCCCAGGAGGCCACGGCGACTGTCATCGGACTGCGCGGGAAAGCAACCAGCACCGAAGTTCCCACACGTAGCCGACGTGTTGCCTGCAACGCCAGCGCCGCCAGCAACAAGCCATCATGGATCGCATCGGGCACCTGCAGGCCGTCAAAGCCCATCGCCTCCGCCCTGGCCGCATGTGCACCGATGTCCCAGGGACCCATGGATTCCGGCGTCGTTGCATAAACCTTGAACATGAATTGCCTCCCACGTTTGCAGCGGCCAACCGAAAAATGCTACCCCAACACTAACGCCGCGGCGAGATCAGTCATACAACGGCGTGCTGGACGAACCCACGGTGGCGCTGAAGTAGCGTGACAAAGGCGATATCCGTGACCCACAGCGACACCGCAAGCTGTTCGCCGACGGGGGACTTTAAACAGGACGCGCCATCAGCCCTCTCGGGGCAAGCGTATGAACGGCAGCAGAACCAACCCCAGCAGCAGCACGCCAATGAAGCCGACAAACGCCGCGCCGTAGCTGCCACTGGTGTCATAGATCAGCCCCGCCAACGGTGGGCCAATCAGGGTAAGGGGCATAATCACCGGATTCATGAGCCCCATGACCCGACCGTAGTTGGCAGCACCGAACAGCACCGCCAGCAGTGACCCCCAGACCGGCAGCATGCCGCCGGCAGCGAGGCCAAGGCTCGCACTGCCAATGACCAGGCCGGTGTAGGTTTCACTCACCAGATAACAGGACACACCCGACAGCACTAACACCATAGACGCCGCCAATGCGGCACGCAGGTCAAGGCGATCCGCGATAGCGCCAAAGCTGAGCTTGCCGACAATGCCCGCCAGAGCGATCACCGAGACGAGAAATGCGGCGCGCTCAGCCGCGGCACCAACGCCCAGCGCAAAGGGGACGAGGTTTGCCAACAGTGCCGAATACACGCCAAACAGCAGCCCCATCGCCATTGCCACCAGCCAGAAATTCCGGTCGCGCAGCAACGCAGAAGTCGACAGCGGCGATGGCACAAACGCCGGCCCCGAAGGTGGTGCATCGCCATCCGGATGCAAGCCGCGGTCTGCAGGGCGGTTGGACACCAGCCACACCGCGGGCAGTGTGACCAGCAGCGTACCCACGCCGAGAATGCGCAGCGCATTGCGCCACTCATAACTGTCAATCAGCCACTGCACCAGCGGCGGGAACACAAAGCCACCCACCGACGTACCGACTGCGGCCACGCCCAGTGCCATTCCGCGACGGCGCGTGAACCAGCGGGCGAGGAGGGTTGAGGTTGTCAGCGGGCCGAGCAGGTTGATACCCAGGACCATCAACCCGGCATAGACCAGCGGCACCTGCCAGCTGGCCGTGGTCACTGAAAGCAGCACATAACCCAGCGCCAGACCCAGCGCACCCAGCAACATCATGCCGCGCAGTGAGCCGCGGTCTATGAGCCCGCCGAGAAACGGCGAAATCACACCACCCGCCAGCGTCATGCCCGTCATGCCGAGCATCATGGTCATACGGCTGGCATTGAAAGCCTCCCCCAGCGGTACCGCCACCACGCTGTAGGAATACATGATACTGCCATTGCTGACCATCAATACCAGAAAGGCAACACCGACCAGCCACCAACCGTAGAACATCATTGCGCTCCGCTTACAGGGGCATGTACTCGCCGCCATTGACGTCGAGCGCAGCACCGGTCACCACACGCGCATAGTCGGACCCAAGAAACACGGCGGCCTTGGCACAGTCGCCATCGTCCGGAATATGGCCCAGCGGAATACTGCGCGTGACCTCGGCCATGAGCTCTTCCTTGCTGCGGCCTGAAGCCTGGGATTGCCAGTCGAAATAGCCCTCTACCGCAGGGCCCCACATCCAGCCCATATGACAGCTGTTGACGCGAATATTGTCGCCACCCAGCTCCAGGGCAAGGTGCTTGGTTGCCGCGCGCAACGCGGACTTGGACGCACCGTAGCCCCCCTGGGTGGCCAGCGGCTTGTGCTCCACCATGGTCGCAATCATGACGATGGCGCCACCACCGCCAGCACGCATATGGGGAATACAGGCCTGGGTCAGTTGCATGGTGCCAAAGAAATTCACCTCCATACTGCGCCGCCAGCCATTCAGGTCAGCCTCGGCGATCGGTTCAAAGCTGCCCGGGTCGTAGGCGCTATTGAACAGGACATCAATACGCCCAAATGCCTCTACGGTGGCATCGGCCAGCGCCTTGCACTGTGCCTCATCGGCAATATCCGTCACGACCTTGAGTACTGGGGTATTCAGGCCCAGCGCCTGAATCTCGGCTTCGGCGGTATCCAGTTTGGCCGGAGTGCGCGCCGCCAGCACCACAGCACTGGCGCCCTCCCGGGCCGCCAGGGTGGACAATTCCTGACCCAGCCCGGGGCCAATTCCTGAGACGATAACGACCTTGTCTTGCAGCAGCATGAGACTTTCCCTCTGTTGTTATATGACGACGCGCTTTCCGCAGCCGCACCATTCTGGCAGGCATGAGGGGCAGAGCAAACGAAACCGGTGAGAGATTACCGGGCAGTGCAGCAGTTCGAACCGGGCCCCGCCGCTACCCCTTGGTCATGCGTATTGCAATGCAACCTGCGTCTGGCCGACGCAGTCACGCAGCTGCTGCAGCAGCTCATCGCTGGGGGTGACCGCCCAGCGCTCGCCCAGCCGGATACGCGCGCGACCGGCCGGCTGCTGGTACCACAAGGATACCGGGCAACGTCCGCCGCCCGCGGCGCCGAGAGCCTGCGCCAAACGGTCGGCAAGCGCATCGTCAAGGCTGGCCTGTGTCACTTCAATCGTCAGCTCGGCGGCGTGGGATTCGCGGATCGATTGCAGGCTATGTACATCCCGCGCACGCACCGACAGTCCACCAGAATAATCATCGTGGGCCACACTGCCCTCAACAATGACAATCTGGTCCTTCACCAACAAATCGCGCTTTTCACTCAGTGTTTCCGGGTAGACGGTAACCTCGATGCGCGCGCTGCGGTCGTCCAACTGCAGAATCGCCATGGTGTCACCGCGCTTGGTTTTCATGGTGCGGCTGGCCACGATGAGGCCGGCGAGCATCTGGCTGCCCTGCTTGTCGGCGCGCAAATCACCAATCAGCGTGGGCGCGAAACGCTTCAACTCTTCGGCGTACTCATCAATGGGGTGACCGGTAACGTACAGTCCCAGAGTGTCTTTCTCGCCACTGAGTCGCTCGCGCGCAGACCAGGGGCGCGCGGACCGAAACGCCGCGTACACATCGCCCGCCTCTTGGGACGCATCCGACACCACCTCGCCAAACAGGTCTGAAATGCCACATTCAAGGTTGTTCGCGCTTTGCTCTGCTGTTTTCAAGGCGTCGTCCAGTGCCGCCAGCAGCACCCAGCGGTCGGTGTTCAGGCGATCGAATGCACCGGCACGAATCAAGGCCTCAATCGCCCGCCGATTGACCTTGCGCGGATCAGTGCGAGCACAGAAATCGAACAGGTCGCGAAACGGGCCGCCCTCGTCGCGCGCGCGCAGCAGGTTTTCCACCGGACCCTCGCCGAGCCCCTTGATCGCACCGAGGCCGTAGATGATCGCGTTTTGCGCATCAACGGTGAACATGTACTGCCCTTCGTTGACGTCCGGCAGCCGCAGCGCCAGCTGCATGGCGCGGCATTCCTCGACAAACACCACGATCTTGTCGGTGTTCTGCAGTTCCGAACTCATCACCGCCGCCATGAAATGCGCCGGGTAATGGGTTTTCAGCCAGGCTGTCTGGTAGGAGACCAGGGCATAGGCAGCGGAGTGCGATTTGTTGAAGCCATAGCCGGCAAATTTTTCCACCAGGTCAAAAATGCGGATTGCGAGTTCGCCATCGATGCCCTTGCTGCGGGCACCCTCCTCAAACACGGCGCGCTGCTTGGCCATTTCCTCGGGTTTCTTCTTGCCCATTGCGCGGCGCAGCAGGTCGGCCTCGCCCAGGCTGTAACCCGCCAGCTCCTGCGCAATCTGCATGACCTGCTCCTGGTAGAGAATAATGCCGTAGGTCGGCTCCAGAATGGGCTTGAGCAGCAGATGCTGGTACTCGCGGTCCGGGTAGGAAATTTTCTCGCGGCCGTGTTTGCGATTGATGAAGTTATCCACCATGCCCGACTGCAGCGGGCCCGGCCGGAACAGGGCCACCAGGGCAATGATGTCTTCAAAGCAGTCCGGCTTCAGGCGTTTGATCAGATCTTTCATACCGCGGGATTCCAACTGGAATACCGCGGTAGTTTCCGCCGCCTGTAGCAACCTGAAACTCGCTGCATCGTCCAGCGGAATCGCGCTGATATCCAGTGCAGCTTCACCCTGCTGCGCGCGCACGGCGTTAATCATGTGCACAGCCCAGTCGATGATCGTCAGGGTACGCAGGCCGAGAAAGTCGAACTTGACCAGGCCCGCGTCTTCCACGTCGCCCTTGTCGTACTGGGTTACCAGGCCACCGCCTGCTTCATCGCAGTACAGCGGCGAGAAATCCGTCAAGCGGGAAGGTGCTATCACCACGCCGCCGGCGTGTTTGCCCACGTTGCGCGTAATGCCTTCCAGTTGCACCGCCATGTCCCAGATTTCCAGTGCCTGGGTATCCTCGGCGAGAAAGTCCCGCAGCACTTCCTCCTGTTCCAGGGCTTTTTCCAGCGTCATCCCCACTTCAAACGGGATCATCTTGGACAGCTTGTCACCCAGGCTGTAGGGCTTGTTCTGCACCCGGGCGACGTCGCGCACGACAGCCTTCGCCGCCATAGTGCCAAAGGTAATGATCTGGGAGACGGCTTCCCGGCCGTAGGTATCGGCGACATAGTCGATCACCCGGTCGCGCCGATCCATACAGAAGTCGACGTCGAAGTCGGGCATGGACACCCGCTCCGGATTGAGAAAGCGTTCGAACAGCAGGTCGTACTGCAGCGGATCGAGATCGGTGATCTCCAGCGCATAGGCCACCAGCGAGCCGGCACCGGAGCCACGGCCAGGCCCCACGGGAATATCGTGCTGCTTGGCCCAGCGAATGAAGTCCATCACGATCAGGAAGTAGCCGGGGAAACCCATCTGGATGATGGTATCCAGCTCGAAATCGAGCCGCGCGCGATATTCCGCCTGCCGCTCGTGGAAGCTGTCGCTCGACGGGTCGAAAAGCCGCGCCAGGCGCTGGTCCAGCCCCTCGTGAGACAACTGCCGAAAATAGGCATCCATAGTCAGACCGGCGGGCACCGGATAGTCCGGGAGATAGGGCTTGCCCAATTCCAGCACCAGGTTGCAGCGCCGGGCTATCTCCACGGAGTTCTGCAAGGCCTCCGGTATGTCGGCAAACAGCTCTGCCATTTCCGCCGGGGAGCGCAGGTACTGCTGGTCGGTGTAGGCGCGTACGCGGCGCGGATCATCGAGGGTGCGCCCCTCGCGGATGGAAACACGCGCCTCGTGCGCCTCGAATTCGCTGGCGTCAAGAAAACGCACATCGTTGGTGGCCACAACCGGGCAGGCGAGGCGCCCGGCTAGGTCGACGGCCGCATGCAGGTGCGACTCATCACCTTCACGCCCGGTGCGATGCAGCTCCAGGTAAAACCGACCCGGGTACAGGGTCATCCAGTGGGCCGCACGCGCCTCGGCCTGCGCTGCCCGACCGGCCAGCAGTGCCTGGCCCACGTCCCCTGCCGCACCGCAGGACAGGGCAATAATCCCCTCGCTGCGTTCTGCCAGCCAGGCTTTATGCACATAGGGCTCGCCGAGGTACTGGCCTTCAGTATAGGCGCGGGAAATCAGCACCGTGAGGTTGCGGTAACCCGCATCGTTCATCGCCAGCAGGCACAGTGGGTAGGCGCGCTCCGGGTCATCCTCGTCGAGAACACGCAGGTCCACGCCAAAAATCGGCTTTATACCGGTGCCCAGCGCTGCCTTGTACACCTTCACCAGCGCGTAGAAATTGCAGCAGTCGGTCACTGCCACCGCAGCCATGCCCAGTGTCGCCACGCGCTCGACAAGCGGCTTGACGCGGACCATGCCGTCAACCAGGGAGTATTCAGTGTGCAGCCGGAGATGTACGAAATCGCTCATGGGGCAAGTTTACCCCCGGTGCGTCTCCGGCAACAGGTTTTTGACCGGCGCGAAGCTGCGACGGTGCACCGGAGACACCCCCAGCTGCCGCAATGCCTGCAAATGCTGCGCTGTGGGGTAGCCTTTGTGGCTGGCGAAACCGTAGCCCGGATAGCACCTGTCGAGATCCGTGAGCTCGGCATCCCGCTGCACCTTGGCCAGGATCGAGGCCGCGGCAATTGCCGCGACACTGTCGTCACCGCCGATCACGGCCAGTGCCGGATAGGACCAGACCGGCAGGCGGTTGCCATCAACCAGTACACCCACGGGCTGGGGCTGCAGCGCTTCGACCGCGCGGCGCATGGCCAGCAGGGACGCCTGCAGCACGTTCAGACTGTCGATTTCGGCCACTGACGCTCGCCCAATCGCCCAGGCCACGGCCTGTTCGCGGATCTGCACGGCCAGGACTTCCCGACGCTTCGCACTCAGCTTTTTGGAGTCACGCAGGCCGGCCACGGGATTGGCCAGGTCGAGAATCACCGCCGCTGCGACCACGTCGCCCGCCAGCGGCCCGCGGCCAACTTCGTCAACACCGGCCACGCCGGGGGTATTCGGGTCTATACCCGGCAGATCGGTCATCGTGCGCGGTCGCTCAGCAGAGCCTCTATCGCATCCGCGCAGCGTTCGCCGAAACCGAGCGCCAGAGACTGGTGGATCGCGGCGAACGCCTGGCGTTGCTCAGCGGCCACCTTGGCGTTGTACAACAGCGGCTGCACGGCCGCCACCAGGCGCGACGGCGTTGCATCCGCCTGGATAAGCTCTGGTACCAGCGCCCGCCCTGCGAGAATATTGGGCAAGGCGGCAAAGGGAATGCGCACCAGCCGCGACACCAGTGCCCAACTCAGGGGCGCCATGCGGTAGGCGACGGCCATCGGCCGCTGTACCAGCAGGGCCTCCAGCGTGGCCGTCCCCGAGGCCAGCAACACCGCGTCCGCCGCTGCCATAACGTCCCGGGAGCGCCCCTGCACCAGCGTGAGTGGGAGATTTGGCGCCTGTTGCAACAAGCTGGCAATCTGCGCCTCGCGCTCTACATTGGCTGCTGGCAGGGCAAAGCGCAGCTCCGGATCCGCCGCCGCCAGTCGCCGCGCCACCTCGAGAAACAGCGGTGTCAACGCGGCCACCTCGCCACTGCGGCTGCCCGGCAGCAGGGCCAGCAGGCGCCCCTCCTCTGCCAGTCCCAGCGCGCGCCGGGCGTGCTCCCGCTCAGTGAATAAAGGAATCTCGTCCGCCAGCGGATGGCCGACAAAGTCAGCGCCAATACCGTGCTGGTGGTAAATAGCGGTTTCAAAGGGAAACAGGCACAACATGCGGTCCACCGCCCGGCGAATGGTGCGGATACGCCCCTGCCGCCACGCCCATACCGAAGGGCTGACCAGATGCACCGTTTTAATACCGGCGCGGCGCAGCCTGGCCTCAAGCCGCAGGCAGAAATCGGGAGAATCGATGCCGATGAACACATCCGGGGGATTGGCCAGGAAGTGCTGATAGACACTGCGTCGAATGCGCAGCAATTCCGGCAGACGCTTGAGGGGCTCAACGAAACCCATGACCGAGAGGCGGTCCATCGGGAACAGGCTGTGCAGGCCCTGCGCCTGCATCAACGGCCCGCCGATGCCCTCAACCTGTAAATCCGGGTAACGACGCCGCAGGGCCGAGAGAAGACGTGAGCCGAGGATATCGCCGGACGCCTCGCCAGCGAGTATGCCAACGCGCAGGCGACTGCCCGCCACTAGCGGACGATGCCGCGCTCCGAGGCGCGTATGGAGTCAATCATTACCTGCACCTCGGGCGTGTCGCGCAGCATGGTCTCCAGGCGCTGTATCGCCAGCTCCAGGGTCAAACCCTGCCGATAAACGATCTTGAAGGCACGCCGCAGCTGGCTGATGGCCTCGGAGGAAAAACCGCGGCGGCGCAGCCCCTCGATATTGATGGTCTTGGCTTCTGCGGGGGCGCCACTGACCGTGACATAGGCCGGCACATCCTTGCCTATCGCCGTGCCCATGCCGCTGAAACTGTGCGCGCCAATCTTGCAGAACTGATGCACCAGCGTGTAGCCGCTGAGGATGGCCCAGTCGCCCACCTTGACGTGGCCCGCAAGCGCCGTGTTATTCACCAGGATCGTGTGGTTGCCGATACAGGAGTCGTGGCCGATGTGCACATACGCCATGATGAGATTGTTGTTGCCAATCGTCGTTTCCGCCCGGTCCTGCACCGTGCCACGGTGAATCGTCACATTCTCCCGAATGATGTTGTTGTCACCAATCACCAGGTAGGTGGGCTCATCGCGGTATTTGAGATCCGGCGTCGCCTCGCCAATCGTCGAGAACTGGTAGATATGGTTACCCGCACCTATCCGCGTGGGACCTTTGATCACCACATGCGATTCTATCTTGCAGCCCGGGCCGATCTCGACACCGGGACCTATCAGGGTCCAGGGGCCAACCTCAACGTCGTCGGCGACAGTGGCTGAGGGGTCTACGATGGCCTGGCTGTGAATCATGACTCAGCGATCGGCACAGAGAATCGTGGCGGAGGCACACAGGGCGCCGTCGACATCGGAACTGACCGCGAATTTCCAGATGCCGCGCCGATCGGAGAGGATCTTCGCCCGCAACATCACCTGATCGCCCGGCACACAGGGGCGCTTGAAGCGCAGGTCATCGGCGCCGACAAAGTAGTACATGGAACCATCGGCCGGGGTTTTGTTCATGGATTTGAACCCCAGAATACCCGCCGCCTGGGCCATCGCTTCCAGCAACATGACACCGGGAAAAACAGGCTTCTCCGGGAAATGACCGTTGAAAAAGGGCTCGTTGATGGTGAGGTTCTTGCAGGCGACAATGGACTCGCCAAGGTTCAACTCCAGCACCCTATCCACGAGTAGAAAGGGATAACGGTGCGGCAAGTGGTTACGAATTTCGGAAATGTCCATGATCAAACTGCGGGTCCCCCACGATCACTGCTGTTGCTGTTTTTCCAGTCCCGCGAGGCGCTTCTGGATGCTGTCCAACTGTGCAAAACGCACAGCGCTGCGCTTCCAGTCCCGGGTGGAGGCCATCGGCGTTCCCGACGAATAGGAACCGGGCTCGGTAATGGACTTGGTAACCATGGTCATACCCGTGACATGCACGTTGTCGCAGATTTCGACGTGACCAACAACACCAACGCCACCCGCGAGCGTGCAGTTCGCCCCTATAATCGTGCTTCCCGCCAGCCCGGTGCAACCGGCTATCGCGGTATTTTTGCCGATGTGGCAGTTGTGCGCTATTTGCACCAGGTTGTCGATAATCGCGCCATCCTCCACCACGGTGTCTTCGAGGGCGCCGCGATCGACCGTAGTACAGGCACCGATCTCCACACGATCACCGATGCGCACGCCACCGAGTTGGTGGATCTTCTGCCACCCCTCGGGACCGGGGGCGAAACCAAAGCCGTCGGCGCCCAGCACTGCATTGGCGTGCAGCGTACAGTCTTCGCCGATCACCACATCGCGGTAGAGTATAACGCCGGCGTGCAGACGCGTGCCCGCGCCGATGCGGCAGCGCTCGCCAATCACGCAGTTGGCGCCCAGCACCACATTGGCGCCGATGTCAGCACCGGCATCAATCACCACATTGGCACCGACTGACACGCCTGCAGCCAGCGTGGCCCGGGGGGACACGGTCGCACTCGGGTGGACACCGGGCTCAACGGGGCTTTCATCGACAAACAATGCGGTGGCCCGGGCAAAGGCCAAATAGGGATTCTCCGCGAGCAGAGAGGCGACTGGGCAGCGCTCGGCCTGGTCTGGCCGCAGAATAACGGCGCCCGCGCGAGTCTGTTCCAACTGCCCCAGGTAACGGGCATTGGCGAGAAACGACAACTGGGAAGCGTCGGCGCGCCCGAGCGGCGCTATACCCGTCACCGTCAGCGACGGGTCACCACGCAGCTCTACCCCCAGGAATGTGGCCAGTTCTCCCAGGGTGCGCATACAGGCTTACTCGGTGAACGCCTGGTTGAGCTTGTCCGTTACCTTGGCGGTGATGCTGTAGCCCGCGTCTGCGTGAATCACCGAACCGCGCTGCAACAACAGGCCAATGCCCTCGGTGGTGATCAGTTCTTGCAGCACTTCCTGTACCTTGGGCGACATTTCCTGCAACAGCTGCTGCCCTACCTCTTGCTCTGTCTGCTGCAGCTTGCCCGCGACGTGCTCGAGGTCAGCCTGCTTGCTGGCGAGGCTGCGGCGCGCTGACAACTGCTGGTCCTGGCTCATGACCGCGGAATCCTTCTGGTAGTCCTTGACCATCTGGTCCAGTTCTTCCTTCAGGCGGTCGAATTCCGCCTTGTCGGACTTGTAGGCCTCATTGCTGCGCTCGGCAGTCAGGCGCTTCTGCGCGTGGTCCGTTTGCAGGATAGCCTGCTCCAGGTTGACCACGGCGATCTTGCCCTGCGCCCAACCGAGGGTCGGCAGCAACAGTGCGGCGGTAATACATACGGTTTTGAGGACTTTAGACACAATACACTCCAATGTCAGAAAAAATGATCAGAAACCCCGACCCAGTGTGAACTGGAAAATCTCGCGCTCATCTTCGGGGGACTCGTTGAGCGGTTTGGCAAGGCTGAAACTCATGGGGCCGAAACCGGTAATCCATGTAACACCGACACCGACCGAGTAACGGAGTTCATCCGCATCGATATCAAAGCAGTTCAGCTGATTGCTGGAGCACTTGGTGTTGAACACGTTACCCACATCGAAAAAGAACGCAGAGCGCAGCTTGCTGCGATCCTTCAGGAACGGCAACGGGAACAGCAATTCGACGCTGCCTTCAATCAGGGCGTTACCACCGAAGGGGTCAGGCGTGGTGTCGGGCACGCTGAAAGTCAGCTTGCCGGTATTCGGGTCGTAGCGGTAACCGAACTGGCTGCCATCGGGGCCGCCCACTTCTGTCGCGTTACCGTCCTCGTCAATCGCGGTCACCGGCTGGTTGATGTCATACAGTGCCGCGGGGGTGCCACGAGGGCCCAGCGTGTTGCTCTCGAAGCCGCGCACGGAGCCAAAACCGCCGGAGAAGAAGTGCTCGAAGAACGGCAGGTTAGTGGTATCGCCGTAGCCGTCACCATAGCCCAGTTCGGTGCGGAAGCGCACAATCCATTCCTCGGTAATGGGCATGAACTTCTCACCGCGGTACACCAGCTTGTAGAACTGTGCATCGGAGCCCGGGACCGCCACCTCAAACACCAGGGATTGTGCCTCGCCCCGCGTAGCGAGAATGCCGCGGTTGAGCGTGGATTGGTTCCAGCTCAGCGAGGTGGTCCAGTTGAGGTATTCATCGCCGTTCAGATCGAGGAACCCGGGCTCATCGGGAATGGTCAGCGCCCCGTCCGGCAGTTCCTCCAGCGGGCGAAACACTTCCGGCGCGGAAAATGTGCCGTCGGGCAACAGGTTGCTCTCGAAGAAGCCCTCTACGCCATCGATCAGGCGCGGGCTGGCCTTGATCTCCTGCACGGCAAAGCGACCGGCGGTGATATCCGTGTTGGCCACCCCGAAACTGAACCCCAGGCGCTGGGTCTCCTTGATGGGGTAACCAAAGTTGAGCGCTGCACCGAGGGTGTCGGTAGTGTAGCGCGCCACGTTGATCTCCGACAGGTCGGTAGAGCGGTAGAAGACGTTGAAACCGCGGCTCACGCCATCTTCGGTGAAATAGGGGTTGGTGTAGCTGAAGTTGTACAGGTCTTGGTAGCGCGACGAGTTGAGGCCAATGCCGATACGCCGCCCGGTGCCGAGGAAGTTGTCCTGCTGCAGGTTCAGGCCGAAGATCAGGCCGGCATCCTGGGCGTAGCCGAAGCTCGCGCCGATGCTACCTGACGATTGCTCTTCCACTGTAAAGTCGACGTCGATCAAGTCATCATGGCCCGCCACTTCGGGCGTTTCCACTGTCGCTTTGCTGAAATACCCCAGCCGTTCCAGGCGGATACGGGACTGTTCAATGGCGGAGGCTGAAGCCGGTGCGCTTTCCATCTGGCGCATCTCGCGGCGCAGCACTTCATCCGCGGTTTTCTGGTTGCCCTCGAAGCTGATACGGCGCACGTAGGTGCGCTTGCCCGGGTCGACAAAGAACTTCAGACCCACGGTGTTATCGTCCTCGTTCACTTCCGGTATGCCGGTGACCTTGGCGAAGTTGTAGCCCTCGTTGCCCAGCCGGCGGGTAATGAACTCTTCGGTGGAAGTGACCTGCTGCTGGGAGAAGGTCTGCCCCTCCCCCACGAGGATAAAGCGTCGCAGGTCACTTTCGGGCAACACCAGATCACCCGAGAGGTCGACACTGCTCACCGTGAATTTCTCGCCCTCGGTGACATTTGCGGTAATGTAGACCGAGCGCTTGTCGGGAGACACGGAGACCTGCGTGGAATTGATGGTGAACTGCAGGTAACCGCGGTCGAGGTAATAGGAGTTGAGCTTCTCCAGGTCCCCGGTCAGTTTCTCGCGGGAATACTTGTCATCGTTGGTAAAAAACGAAAACCAGCCGGTCGTCTGCAACTCCAGCAGATCGGTGAGCTCCTCGTCGCTGAACACCTCGTTGCCCACCACGTTGATGTGCTTGATGGCGGCGACTGTGCCCTCGTCCACATCAATATTGATCGCAACCCGGTTGCGCGGCTCGGGCAGGACTTCCGTTTCGATGTTCGCATCGTAGCGACCCTGTTGCACATACTGGCGCTGTAGTTCGAGCTGCATGCCTTCCAGCGTGGAGCGCTGGAACACCTGACCGATCGCGAGGCCGGCACCGCGCAGGCCATCAAGCAACGCCTCGGTCTCGATGGCCTTGTTACCTTCGATATTGATTTCACTGATACTCGGCCGCTCGGCGACGATCACCACCAGCACGTTACCATCACGGCCGATGCGGATATCGTCAAAGTTGCCTGTCGCAAACAGGCTGCGGGAGGCCGCGCGGATAGCCTCGGCGTTCACCAGGTCCCCGACGGCAAGCGGCATCGCGGCAAACACGGAGCCGGCGGAAATACGCTGCAGACCCTCCACGCGAATATCCGCAACGATGAAAGAGGCATCCTGGGCCTGGCCCAACGGAGCGAGCAGCAGCAAAGCGAGCGCCAGCAGCAGATTAATGCGTTTTTTCAAAATAGTCCCAACCACTGGTGAGGCCCGACCCCAAGGTCCTTGATGTGTCATCGCCCGGGTTGCCCAACCCTACAGGCGCGCGAAATCGTTATATAAAGCCAGAGCCATTACCCCGAGAATCAGAAACAGGCCCAGCTGGTAGCCCACCATTTGCACCTTTTCGGGCACTGGACGCCCCGCCAGCAGCTCCACGGTGTAATACAGCAAATGGCCACCATCAAGCACCGGAATGGGCAACAGATTCAAAACTCCGAGGCTGACACTGAGCAGGGCCAGAAAGCCGATATAGGACTCCAGCCCCGACTTTGCCGAGGCGGACGCCACTTTAGCAATGGTGATGGGGCCACTCAAGTTTTTTGGCGAGATCAGGCCCTGGATCATCTTCTTGATTGAACCGAGAGTAAAGCCCACCAGGTCCCCTGTGCGCACAATTGCCGCACCCAATGACGCCACAGGCCCCCGCTCGAACTCCCGCAACATGCCCTCCGGCAATTCCGGCATGGACACAGCGATACCCACACGGCCAATCGTTTCGCCATCCGCGGCGGTTGCCGCCTCGGGGGTGATTTGCATTGCCAGCGTTTCACCGTCGCGTTGCACCGTCAGGCTGATCACCTGTCCGGGCCGTGCACGCACGTACTCCACCCACTCCATCCATTCCGCCATGGGGGCGCCGTCGGCGCTCAATACACGATCACCCACCAGCAGGCCGGCGCGCTCCGCCGGGCTGTCTGCAACAATCTCGCTCACCACTGGCGGTACGGCGGGCGCATAGGGAGTGATACCCAGGCCAGTCAGAAGATCGGGAGACTCATCATCCCCCAGCCACTGCTGCAGCGTTCCCTCGGATTCGTAAATCATGCCCGAATCGGGATATTTCACGCTGAAATGGACGGTACCGGTGTCGCCGATACGGTCCAGCAGACGAAAACTCAGGGCCTGCCAGGTTGGTGTTTCCTCGCCATCGACCGCGACAATCTCCTGCCCCGCCTCAAGGCCGGCGATGTCCGCGACAGACCCGGCCTTCACGGACCCGATAACCGGGGCGTAACCGCTTTCGCCGGCCATGAACAAAAACCAGTAGGCAACGATCGCGAGCAGGAAGTTGGCAATGGGGCCGGCCGCGACCACCGCAATGCGCTGCAACACCGGCTTGCGGTTGAAGGCCAGCGCCTGCTCGCCCGCAGCCACCTCGCCTTCACGCTCATCGAGCATTTTCACATAGCCACCCAGCGGAATGGCGGCCACACAGAACTCCGTTCCATGGCGGTCATGCCAGGTGTACAGGGACTTGCCAAAGCCTATCGAAAAACGCAACACCTTTACGCCGCAACGACGCGCCACCCAGAAATGACCGAACTCGTGCACAGCAACGAGCACGCCCAGGGTAAGCAGCGTTATTGCGATAGTGTAGGCCAGATCCATTACTTTTCTCCGCCGGGGTTCGGCCGGCCGCCACTGCGCGCCACGTGCCATGCCGCAACGTCGCGGGCGTCCCGGTCCGCTGCTTCGACCACGCCCAGCGAGGTGGGTTCAACAGAGGGAACGGCAGAGAGCGTCGCCTCGATCACCCGGGGAATGGCAGCGAAGCCGATTCCGCCCGCCAGAAACGCCTCCACGGCGATTTCATTGGCTGCATTGCACACAGCCATGGCGGTGCCACCTGCGGCGGCAGCCTCCCGCGCCAGCCGCAGGCACGGGAAACGGGTTTCATCGGGGGCTTCAAAGTGCAACCTGGAAAGTGCCACCAGGTCCAGTGGCGCGACCCCCGCGTCGATGCGTTGCGGCCAGCCGAGGCCGTAGGCGATGGGCGTGCGCATATCGGGGTTTCCGAGCTGCGCCAGCACGGACCCGTCCACGTACTGCACCAGCGAGTGCACGATGCTCTCGGGGTGCACCACAATCTCGACCCGGGAAGGCGCGACATCAAACAGCCAGCAGGCTTCAATCAACTCCAGCCCTTTGTTCATGAGGGTTGCGGAGTCCACCGAAATCTTGCGGCCCATGGACCAGTTGGGGTGAGCGCAGGCCTGCGCCGGTGTAGCAGCCGCGATGGCGTCCGCCGACCAGCTGCGAAACGGCCCGCCAGAAGCCGTGAGGAGAATCTTGCTGACCCCCTCCAATCCGGGGGCGCCAGACTGCGCTGCCGGCAGGCATTGGAAAATGGCATTGTGCTCGCTATCGATGGGCAAAATGACGGCTCCCGCCTTGCGTGCGGCTGCCATCAGCAAGTGCCCCGCCATAACCAGGGATTCCTTGTTCGCCAGCAGCAGGCGCTTGCCCGCCTCCGCGGCTGCCAGCGTCGAAGGCAACCCCGCCGCACCCACGATCGCCGCCATCACGGCATCGACCTCGGCGTGAGAGGCCACCTGCTGCAGACCCTCCGGGCCCGCCAGCACCTCGGTATCGCACTCGCCGGCAAGCACCGCACGCAAGGTATCGGCCGCATCCGGGTCCATCATCACCGCATAGCGCGGTTGAAACTGACGGCACTGAGCGGCAAGTGTGTCCACCGAGCGATTGGCGGCCAGCGCCCAGGCGCGAAACTGCTGCGGATGGCGCGCAATCACGTCCAGCGTACTGACTCCGATTGACCCCGTGCTTCCCAGCACTGCCACCTGTTGCACCCCCGCCACGGCTACCAACCCGCCAGCAGAAGGCCGAGGGCAAATACCGGGGCTGCACTGCACAGGCTGTCCAGGCGATCGAGCAAGCCGCCGTGACCGGGGAGCAGTGAACCGCTGTCTTTCACACCGCTTTCACGCTTCACCATACTGACTGTGAGATCACCAAGGACAGATGCCAGCGCCGTGGTCACGACCACGGCAATGACCGCGCCGAGGGAAACATGCGCCATACGCGCCGGCAGCAGTGACCAAAGCACCACCGCCAGCAACGTTGCACAGGCCACACCACCCCAGAAACCTTCCCAGGTCTTGGCAGGGCTGACCTGCACGGCAAGTTTGTGACGGCCAAAGCGAGTGCCGGCAAAGTAAGCGCCAATATCCGTGACAGCCACTATGACGACCATGGCCACCAGCAACAGTCCGCCACGCGGGAAGGCCAGCAGGTACACGGCCGCCAGCCAGGCACAGGCGAGAATCAGCAGGCCCATGAGACTGCGCATTACGCGGCTGCGCCACAAGACCGCGCTGGCCGGATAGCTCTTGACCCACAACAGGGAAAACGACCACCACAGGCAGGCGACACCCAGCACCGGCTGCACCCGCTCGCGCTGCGGCGCCAGCCCCAGCTCTGCATGGATGAACAACGCAGCCAGCAGCAGGCCGAGTATCACGACGTACACACCGCGCGACAGGGGCGCCTGCCAACCGGCCAGCCGCGCCCACTCCCAGCCACCGAGACAGACCACTGCCGCCAGCAGGCACGCCAGCCAGAACAACGGCAGGAACAGGACCGCGGCGAGAAACAGGCCCGCCATGGCCAACGCGGTGACTACCCGTTGTTTAAGCATCCTGTGCTCCGGAGGCCAGCGCATCGGACTCACGCAAGCCAAAGCGGCGCTCGCGCCGGGCGTAGTCAGACAGTGCGCGGGCAAACTCCAGCTCACCAAAATCGGGCCACAGTGTCTGAGTGAAGTACAACTCGCTGTAGGCAAACTGCCATAACATGAAATTGCTGATGCGCGCGTCACCTCCTGTGCGGATACACAGGTCGGGGGCCGGCAGGTCGCCCAGCGCCATGGCACGCGACAGTGACGACTCGTCGATATCCTCCACGGTCATTTCGCCCGCCTGCACTCGCGCTGCAAGCTGCCGGGCCGCCTGGGTGATATCCCAGCGGCCGCCGTAGTCAACCGCGAGCACGACAGTGGCTACCGCATTGTCTCGGGTGAGGAACTCGGCGTTCGCCATCAGGCGCTGCAGCCGCTCACTGAAACGGCGGCGCTCACCCATGAAGCGCACGCGCACACCGTCCTTGTGCAGGTCGCGGACCTCGTTGCGCAGATAACGCGAAAGCAGTGCGAGCAGGGCACGCACTTCAGGGCGAGGACGCCCCCAGTTTTCGCTACTGAAAGCGAACAGGGTGAGCACCTCGATGCCATGCTGTTGACAGGAACGCAACACGCCGCGCACTGCCTCGACACCCGCCCGGTGACCCGCTGGGCCTGGCAGCGACTGGCGTCGCGCCCAGCGGTTGTTGCCATCCATGATGATGGCGACATGACGCGGGACCGGGGTGTGTTCCGGCTGGCCTGGTGATTCGCGGCTGGGCATGCGGCCGGCGGGCTCAAATTTCCATCAGGTCAGCTTCTTTTTCCGCCAGCATTTTCTCAATGCGGTCCGTGAAGCTGTCGGTCAGTTTCTGCACCACTTCCTGACCGCGGCGCTCGTCGTCCTCACTGATGTCCTTTTCCTTGACCAGTTCCTTCAGCATGCTCATGGCGTCACGGCGGGCATTGCGCACTGAAACACGCGCGGCCTCTGCTTCCGCACGAGCCTGCTTGGTGAATCCCTTGCGCGTCTCCTCGGTGAGCATCGGCATGGGAATCCGAATAACCTCACCCGCCGTGGAGGGGTTGAGCCCGAGATCAGACTTGAGGATGGCGCGCTCTATTTTCGGTGTCAGGGAACGATCCCATGCGGTTACCATGAGCGTGCGCGCGTCTTCCACACTGATATTCGCCACCTGATTCAGGGGGGATTCGGAACCGTAATATTCGACGCGGATACCATCGAGAATACTGGGATGGGCCCGACCCGTGCGGATCTTGTTGAAATGGTGCACCAACGCCTCGACACTTTTTTCCATCCGCTCGTGGGCTTCGGCTTTGATATCTTCAATCACCTTTGAACCTCCTTGCGCTGCAATAGGGCTACTGGATCAGGGTCCCTTCCTGGCCACCGCGCACGATACTGAGCAGCGCACCCCGGTCTTCCATTCTGAAGACACGCACAGGCATGCGGTGATCGCGGCACAGGCAAATCGCCGTGAGATCCATCACTTCCAGTTTCTTGTCCAGTACCTCGTCGTAACTCAGCTCCTGATACTTCACGGCATCGCTGACTTTCATCGGGTCCGCAGAATACACGCCATCCACCTTGGTCGCTTTCATCACCAGCTCGGCATCCACCTCAATGCCGCGCAGGCAGGCGGCGGAATCAGTGGTGAAGAACGGATTGCCCGTACCGGCGCAGAATATGACCACATCGCCGTTGCTCAGGGCACGAATCGCCTTGCGCCGATCGTAGTGATCGACAACACCACTCATGGGAATAGAGGACATGACCTGTGTCGCGATGTTCGAGCGCTCCAGCGCATCACGCAGGGCCAGGGCATTCATCACGGTTGCCAGCATTCCCATGTGATCACCGGTTACCCGGTCAAGCCCCGCAGACTGCAGCGCCGCGCCCCGGAACAGATTGCCCCCGCCGACGACGATACCCACCTGCACACCAATCCCCACCAGCTGGCCGATTTCCAGCGCCAACTGGTCGAGAATGCGGGGGTCAATCCCGAACTTCTCGCTACCGGTCAGGGCCTCGCCACTGAGTTTGAGCAGTATCCGTTTATACTTTTTGTCGCCTGAAGCCTGTGGCATAACGGTTGTCTCCCGAACTGAGCGCATAATACAGGACAAACCCGCCGCACCCTAGTGCCGCGCCGGAGAAAGTCCCGCCGATCCCTCTATCCTGCCCATAAAAAACGGGGCCGAAGCCCCGTTTTCACTGACCAGAAGCGCCTCAGCCCTTGAGCTGGGCAGCGACCTCGGCTGCGAAGTCGACCTGCTCTTTCTCGATACCTTCACCGACTTCGAAGCGGACAAACGATGCAACTGACGCACCTGCCGCCGATACCAGCTTGCCGACCGTGATATCAGGATCCTTGACGAACGCCTGCTCAACCAGGCTGTTTTCGGCCAGGAATTTCTTGATGCGCCCACCGATCATCTTCTCGACGATCTCTGCCGGCTTACCGGAGTCCTGCGCCTGCACCGTGTAGATCTCGCGCTCCTTCTCGATCACGTCGGCCGGCATGTCCTCGGCGGAAACCACCTGCGGATTGACTGCCGCCACGTGCATGGCGACGTCTTTCGCCAGGTCCTGGTCGCCGCCCTTGAGCTCTACCAGCACCGCGATGCGGTTGTTACCGTGCACATAGCCGCCGACAACGCCGGCATCAGCGGTTATCAGGGTGACACGGCGTACGCTGATGTTTTCACCGATTTTCTGTACCAGCGACTCGCGCGCCGCTTCGAGGTCGCCGTCCATCAAGGCGGCCACATCGGTTTCACGGCGTTCAAACGCTGCCGTCACAACCCGGCTGACGAAGCCCAGAAAGCTTTCGTCGCGCGCCACAAAGTCGGTTTCGCTGTTCACTTCAACAATCACGCCGTAGCTGCCGTCTTCGGCGATGCGCGTAGATACCACGCCATCCGCGGCGGTGCGGCCCGCTTTCTTGGCCGCTTTCATGCCACTGGATTTGCGCAGTTCTTCAATGGCTTTTTCAACGTCACCGCCGGCGGCTGCGAGGGCTTTCTTGCACTCGAGCAAGCCCAGACCGGTGCGCTCACGTAGTTCCTTGACCAATGCTGCAGACATGGGTTTCCTCCTGCTACAGCCCACTGGGGGCCGTGAATTCCTGAAAAGTGCCTCCGCCGGGGAGGCCGGGATAACCCGGAGGTGACCGCGGTGGCCACCCCGGATTGCGAGGCTTACTGAGCCGCTGGCTCGGCTGCGACTTCGACGAACTCGTCGCGCACAACATTCTGGTCGCCACCGTCTGCCTTGCCAGCGAGGCAGGCGTCGGCTACGGCAGACACGTACAGCTTGATCGCACGAATGGCATCGTCGTTGCCCGGAATCACGTAGTCCACACCATCGGGATTGCTATTGGTGTCAACAACGCCGATGACCGGAATACCCAGCTTGTTGGCTTCGGTGATGGCAATGCGCTCGTGGTCCACGTCGATCACGAACAGCGCATCGGGCAGGCCACCCATATCCTTGATACCGCCAATGCTGCGCTCAAGCTTTTCCATATCACGGCTGCGCATGAGCGCTTCCTTCTTTGTCAGCTTGGCAAACGTGCCGTCGGCCTGCTGGGCTTCAAGCTCGCGCAGGCGCTTGATTGATGCGCGGATGGTTTTGTAGTTGGTGAGCATGCCACCCAGCCAACGGTGACTGACATAGGGCATGCCTGCACGATCAGCCTGTTCCTTGATGATCTTGCCCGCCGCACGCTTGGTGCCCACGAAAAGGATCTTGTTCTTGTTCGAGGCCAGGCGCTGAATCAGGCCCAGCGCATCGTTGAAGGCGGGCACGGTGTGCTCGAGGTTGATGATGTGGATCTTGTTGCGGGCACCGAAGATGAAACGATCCATCTTGGGGTTCCAGTAACGGGTCTGGTGACCAAAGTGTGCGCCTGCCTGCAGCAGATCGCGCATGCTTACTTGCGACATGATGAATACCTTTTTTGTATCGGGTTAGGCCTCCACATATCCCGTGCGCCAAACCGGCCGGGGCCGGCACCCTGACGCAGGTGTCGATATGTGTGCGACGTTAGGTTTTCCTCGCCGGCGCAACCCCTTTCCGGACCCACTTCCGACGAAGGCGCGCTTTATACCACAGTCACGCCCTGCAGGGAAGCCGAAATGGCGCCGCCCGGACACCCCGCACTCGGGGCTCACCCCAGCATTCGCGCGGCCTGGCGATCGGATGACGGCGTGACGGCAGGTATCTGGCGCGCGCTGCCGGCATGAGGTTACTCACAGGTCGCTCGAATCCTGTAGAATACCCGGCAACGCCCCGGAGCAGTGGCAGCGCCCACTGGCACCCGCCCATCAGGCCAAATGACAGGTAATGCATGGCAGTTTCTATCAAGACAGCAGACGAAATCGAGAAAATGCGCGTCGCCGGGCGCCTGGCCGCCAACGTTCTCGAGATGATCCGACCCCGGGTAGAGCCTGGCATCACCACCGGTGAGCTGGACCGGATATGCCACGAGTATATAACGGGCGTTCAGCACGCCATTCCCGCTCCACTGGACTACCACGGCTTCCCGCGCTCCATCTGCACCTCGATCAACGAGGTGGTGTGCCACGGCATTCCCTCGGATACCAAGAAATTGAAGTCGGGCGATATCGTCAACATCGACGTCACCGTGATCAAGGATGGCTATCACGGCGACACCAGCATCATGGTCGAGGTGGGCGAGGTCGCACCCCACGCCCAGCGCTTGATACAGGTGACCCAGGAATGCCTGTACAAGGCGCTGGACCTGGTGCGCCCGGGCACCACCCTGGGCGATATCGGCGCTGTCATCCAGGAGCACGCGGAAAAGAACTACTACTCGGTCGTGCGTGAGTACTGCGGGCACGGCATCGGCAAAGTGTTCCACGAGGATCCCCAGGTGCTGCACTACGGCAAACCAGGCACCGGCCTGGTGCTGGAGGAAGGCATGACCTTCACCATCGAGCCCATGATCAATGCGGGTCGCCGCCACACCAAACTCAACGCGAAGGACGGCTGGACCGTCACCACCCGTGATGGACGGCTCTCGGCCCAGTGGGAGCATACCCTGGGTGTGACGGCCGACGGCTGCGAAATCTTCACGCGGCGCTCCGATGAAAGCTTCTGATTCTGCCGATGCCACCTACGTAAAGAGCCCGGACCTGCCCAGAGAGCTGTTTGATCCCGCTGCTTTTGCCAGCGCCATTGCTTCCGGTGACACGCTGCAAGCCGGCAAGCAGGCGCTGAAAACGGCGGCCGACTACCTGGACTCACAATTCAATGCCGGCACCCGTGTTGCCGAACTACTGCACCTGCGCTCCTGGTTCATGGACGTATTGCTGGGCACGCTGTGGGACAGTTGCGACTGGTCGGGCGTGGAGCCCGCCCTGGTCGCGGTCGGCGGCTATGGGCGCGGGGAGCTTCACCCGCACTCGGATATCGATATTCTGGTGCTGCTGGGCGAAGACAGCGAAACCTGCCACGCGCAGCTGGAGGGCTTCGTTACCCAGCTGTGGGACCTGGGGCTGAACGTTGGCCACAGTGTGCGCACGGTCAGCGAGTGCTGTAACAAGGCGCGCAAAGACATCACCATCCTCACCAACCTGATGGAAACACGGGTCATTCGAGGGCCGCAGGGGCTCATGGACGCGGTGCGCGCCCGTACCGGACCGGATCAGATGTGGCCGAGTGCCGACTTTTTCCGCGCCAAGCTGGAAGAGCAGCGGGCCCGCCATGCCAAATTTGCCGACACCGAGTACAACCTGGAGCCGAACGTCAAGAGTTCACCGGGCGGCCTGCGCGACCTCCAGATCATCGCCTGGATAGCCGAACGCCACTTTGGCGTGGACTCGCTGGAAAGCATGGATACGGGCGAGTTCCTCACCCCCGATGAACGCCGCATGCTGCTGCACGGGCGCGACTTCATGTGGCAGGTGCGCTATGCCCTGCACATGATTGCCGGGCGCGAGGAAGACCGCCTGCTATTCGACCACCAGCGCGCCCTGGCGGAGCTGTGGGGCTTTGAGGACGGCAAGAAACTCGCGGTAGAACAATTCATGCAGACCTACTACCGCTGGGCACTGGCGCTGGGCGAGCTGAATGAGCTGCTGGTACAGAATTTCGACCACGCCATCCTGCGCGCCGACCAGCTGGACGAAGTGCGCATACTCAACGAGCGCTTTCAGGTACGCAATGGCTACATTGAGTCGCTGCGCGGCGACCTGTTCAGCAGCCAACCCAATGCTTTGCTGGAGGTGTTTGTACTCGCTGGCCGCGAGCCCGGCATCATTGGCGTCGGCACCGCCACCATACGCCTGATCCGGGAGCACCGGCACCTGGTCAACAGCGCCTTTCGCGAAGACCCCGAAAACCGCGCCAGTTTCCTGGAGATCCTGCGCTCGCCCCACAACATGACCCGCCTGCTGCGCGGCATGACGCGCTATGGCATTCTCGGCAACTACCTGCCGGAATTCGGCAGAATCGTCGGCCAGATGCAGCACGACCTGTTTCACACCTACACCGTGGACGCCCATACCCTGGAGGTCATCCAGTACATGCGGCGCTTCCAGAAGCCGGAGTTCGATGAACGCTTCCCGGTCAGCAGCCGGGTCGCGCGACGCCTGCCCAAGATCGAACTGCTCTATATCGCGGGCCTCTATCACGACATTGGCAAGGGCCGCGGCGGGGACCACTCCGAACTCGGCGCTGTGGATGCTGCGCGCTTCTGTGCCGATCACGGGCTGAGCGAAGTAGACGCCGACCTGGTGGTGTGGCTGGTACGCAACCATCTGACCATGTCGGCGGTTTCCCAGCGCAAGGACATATCCGACCCGGAGGTCATTCAACAATTTGCCCACCACGTGGGTGACCTGAACCGGCTTGATTACCTGTTCACCCTGACCGTAGCCGACATCAACGCCACCAATCCCACCCTGTGGAACGCGTGGCGCGGCAGCCTGCTGCGCCAGCTTTATACGGGCACGCGCCGCGCACTGCGCCGGGGCCTGGAAAATCCGGTCGACAAGCAGGTGTGGATTGAGCAGACGCGCAAGGCAGCGGCGGACCTGCTGGAATACCGCGGCTTCACCGCGGAAGAACTCGAAGACCTGTGGCGCGAACAGGGTGAAGATTACTTCCTGCGCGAAAAACCCGAGGATATCGCCTGGCATACGGAGGCCATTGCCGGCCACTACGAACGGGACCAGCCGCTGGTGCTGATCCGCAACAGCTCGGATTCCAGCGTCGCCAACGCAACACAGATCTTCATTCACGCGCGCAGCCATGCGCAGCTGTTTTCGCGCGTCTGCGCGGAACTGGAGCAGCTGGAGCTCAGCGTGCACGATGCGCGCATCTACAATGCGCGCGACGGCATGAGCCTGGATACCTTCTTCGTGCTCAATTCCGACGGTAGCCCGATTGCCGATGAAAGCGCACGCCTGCGTCACATCCGCGATCAACTGACCCGCGCACTGGCCGCCGCCGACTTTGACCGCGCGCCGAATATACAGCGCCTCACGCCGCGGCAGATCAAGTCCTTCCCGGTGCCCACCGAAACCAGCATGTTCCTCGACGAGATAAAGCAAGTGACGGTACTCGAAGTGTCATCACGGGACCGCCCGGGCCTGCTGGCACGTATTGGCCGTATTTTCGTTGACTACGGCGTGGAGCTCCAGGCGGCGAAGATTCAGACGCTCGGGGAGCGGGTTGAAGACGTGTTCTTCATTACCGATGCCGAACAGCGGCCGCTGAATGATGACGTGCTCTGCAAAGCCATCCAGGCCGCAATCAAGGTGCAGCTTGACGATCAGCTCGAGGATCAGTAACGGCCCATGAATGTCCTGCTTGACGCGTTGCACCCCTACCCCTTCGAGAAGCTGCGTGCGCTGTTCGCCGACCTGGAACCGGCCAGCGGTCAAGCGCACATTGCGCTGTCGATTGGCGAGCCGCGCCATGCCTCCCCGCCTTTCGTGCTTGAAACGCTGGCAGCGAACCTGCCTCTGCTGGCGAACTACCCCGCCACCCGCGGCGAAGCCGTGCTGCGCGAAACCATCGCCGGCTGGCTGCAGCGGCGCTTCCAACTGCAGAAGGTGAATGCCGAGTGCGAGGTGTTGCCCGTCAACGGCACCCGCGAGGCGCTCTTTGCCTTCGCCCAGGCGGTGGTCACGGCGGGTGCAGGGGCAGCGGTTGTCAGCCCCAACCCGTTCTACCAGATCTACGAGGGCGCGGCGCTCCTGGCCGGGGCGCAACCCGAATTTGTCAACGCTACCGCCAGCAGTGGCCATCTGCCGGATTTCGCCGCCGTGCCCGCGAGCGTGTGGGAACGCTGCCAGCTGTTGTACATCTGCACGCCCGGGAATCCCAGCGGTGCAGTCATGAGTATCGAACAGCTGCAAACGCTGGTGGCGCTGGCAGAGCGTCACGATTTCATCATCGCCAGCGACGAGTGCTACTCGGAAATCTACAGCGACGAAACCAACCCGCCTCCGGGCCTGTTGCAGGCCTGTGCCCGGATGGGCAATGACCGGTTCAAGCGCTGCGTGGTGTTTCACAGCCTGAGCAAGCGCTCCAACCTGCCCGGGCTGCGCTCTGGCTTTGTCGCCGGGGATGCAATGGTACTCGCCGAATTCCTGCGTTACCGCACCTACCACGGCTGTGCCATGCCATTGCATCACCAGCACGCAAGCGTCGCGGCCTGGAACGACGAGGAGCACGTGCGTGCGAACCGCGCGCTCTACCGGCAGAAATTCGACGCCGTGCTGCCTGTCCTTCAGGGTCACCTGCAGGTGGAACGCCCCGACGCGGGTTTCTACCTGTGGCCGGAAACACCGGTGGCCGATACCGAGTTTGCCCGGCAGCTCTATCAGCAAGCTCATGTCACCGTCGTACCCGGCAGTTTCCTCGCCCGTGAAACCGCCGCAGGCAACCCGGGCAGCAAGCGTGTACGCATGGCGCTGGTGGCCTCTCTGGAGGATTGCGTGGAAGCAGCTGAGCGCATGGTGCGCGTGATCGAGCAGCTCTAGACCATGCTACCCAAAGCACAGCGCGTCGCGTTTATTCAACAGCGCCTGCAGGCACTCTACCCCGAGCCCCCCATTCCACTGGACCATCGCGATCCGTTTACACTGCTGATCGCTGTATTGCTCAGCGCCCAGTGCACCGACGAACGCGTCAACCAGGTGACCCCTGCCCTGTTCGCCCTCGCCGACAACCCGCAGGCCATGGCGCAACTCGACGTCGACCTGATCAGAGCCATTATCCGCCCCTGCGGCCTGTCGCCACAGAAATCCACCGCCATCAAGCGTCTCAGTGAAATCCTGCTGGCAGAACACAATGGCCTGGTGCCCGCCGATATGGAGGCGCTCGAACGCCTGCCGGGCGTGGGGCATAAAACCGCCAGCGTGGTGATGTCGCAGGCTTTCGGTGTGCCTGCTTTCCCGGTGGACACACACATCCACCGCCTGGCGCAGCGCTGGGGGCTCACCAGCGGCAAGAGTGTGGTGCAGACCGAGCGCGACCTGAAACGGCTGTTCCCGGAGAGCAGCTGGAACCGCCTGCACCTGCAGATCATTTTCTATGGCCGCGAGTACTGCAGTGCCCGCGGATGCGATGGCCGCGTCTGCGACATCTGTCGTACCTGCTATCCCGAGCGCAAACACCCGAAACGCACGCAGAAAGCCTGAACAGGCATTCGACGACTGCGCACGAGCCTGTCTCACCGGGTATTTTTTGCTATCCTTGCGCTCCCCGACCAGCGCCAGAGAGACAGCCATGATTACCGTCTACGGCATCAGCAATTGTGACACTGTGAAAAAGGCTCGCCGCTGGCTGGAGCAACATGCAATCGAATACCGATTCCACGACGTGCGCAGCGATGGCCTGACACCGCAACAGGTCCAGGCATGGTTGCAGGAACTCGGCTGGGAGACCCTGATCAATCGCCGCAGCACCAGCTGGAAGGCACTGGCACCGGCAGCGCGTGAGCAGATGGACGACACCCACGCCCTGGCCGCCATACTGGAGCAACCGACCCTGATCAAGCGGCCCCTGCTGGATATTGGCCACGAGCGCCACTGCGGCTTCTCGGCGCCCGCGTGGGAAGCACTGTTGCTGCGACACACTCTTTGAACCCACCCCGCCACAGGCGGGCCCGTCAGGAAACACGTCTTATGAAGCATGCGGCATACGCCCTCGGTCTGGGCTTGGGCACCCGAAACAGCAACGGCGACTGGTTGGAGGTGTTCTTTCCCCACCCGGTGCTATCACCCTCCGATGAGCTGGTGGCGGCTCTGGGCACAAGCGACAACACTACCACGCTTGAGCGCGAGCAGTTGCTGACACTGGAGGCTGCGCTGGCTGGCGCCGGCGAGACGGAACAGGCACAGATAGCCGCGCACCTCGCCAGCAGCCACGCACCCGCCGTGGCTGTCATCCTGCGGCAAGACGCGGCACCGGGTACGGTTCCGGAAGCCTACCTCAAGCTGCACCTGTTATCGCACCGGCTGGTCAAGCCGCACGGCACCAACCTGCAGGGGCTGTTTGCGATACTGCCCAACGTCGCCTGGACCAGCGAAGGTGCCATCGACATTGGCGAGCTACCGGCCCGACAGCTCGCTGCGCGCCTGCGCGGGGACACGCTGGAGGTAAGCTGCGTAGACAAGTTTCCGAAAATGACCAACTACGTGGTGCCAACGGGCGTGCGCATCGCGCACACCGCCCGAGTGCGCCTCGGCGCCTACCTGGGCGAAGGCACCACCATCATGCACGAAGGTTTCGTCAACTTTAATGCCGGTACAGACGGCCCCGGCATGATCGAGGGCCGCATATCCGCAGGCGTCATGGTCGGCAGCGGGTCCGACCTGGGCGGCGGTTGCTCCACCATGGGCACCTTGTCGGGCGGCGGCAACATCATCATATCCGTAGGCAGCGAGTGCCTGATCGGCGCCAACGCCGGTATCGGCATCCCGCTCGGCGACCGCTGCACGGTAGAAGCCGGCCTGTTCGTCACCGCGGGCACCAAGGTCGTGGTCCTGGATGCCACCGGACAGGCCGTCGAAACGGTCAAGGCACGTGAACTCGCCGGCAAGTCCGGTTTGCTGTTCCGCCGCAACTCCGCCAATGGTGCTGTGGAGTGCCTGACCAATCGCTCGGCGATCGAGCTCAACGCTGAACTGCACGCGCACAACTAGCCCCGGGGCAACGCTATGGAACGCACGCTGGCTTTGACCTGCGAACTGATTCGCCGCCAGTCGGTTACGCCCGAGGATGCCGGCTGCCAGGCCTTGATGATGGAGCGGCTGCAGCAACTGGGCTTTACCTGCACCCGCCTGCGCTTTGGCGAGGTGGAAAACTTCTGGGCGGTGCGGGGCGAGAGTGGCCCACTGCTGGTCTTCGCCGGTCACACCGACGTTGTGCCCACCGGCCCGGAATCCGGCTGGGACAGCCCGCCTTTTGAGCCCACCCTGCGCGACGGGATGCTCTATGGACGCGGCGCCGCCGACATGAAAGGCAGCCTGGCAGCCATGCTGGTGGCCTGCGAGGACTTCGTGGCCAGCCACCCGGAGCACAGCGGCCGTATAGGTTTCCTGATCACCGCCGACGAAGAGGGCCCCGCGCACAACGGCACGGTGAAGGTCATTGAATACCTGCAGCAACAGGGCGAGCACATCGACTGGTGCGTGGTAGGGGAACCGTCAAGCAGTGCGCGGCTGGGGGATGTGGTCAAGAACGGCAGGCGCGGCTCTCTCGGCGCGGTACTCACGGTGCGCGGCATTCAGGGCCACATCGCCTACCCGCAACTGGCTGACAACCCGATTCACCGCGCACTACCCGCCCTGCATGCGCTCACCTGTCAGGTGTGGGACCAGGGCAATGCCTTTTTCCCCGCCACCTCCCTGCAAATATCCAATATTGCCAGCGGCACAGGCGCAACCAACGTGATTCCCGGTGAATTGCAGGTGGTCTTCAACTTCCGTTTTTCTACCGAAGTCACTGCCGGCGACCTGCAGCGGCGCACCGAAAACCTGCTAAGCGCCCACAAGCTCGACTACCGCATCGACTGGCACCTGAGCGGCGAGCCCTTCCTCACCCCTGCCGGCAATCTTGTGCAGGCGGTTGTCGACAGCATTCGCGATGTCACCGGCCTGGCAACGGAGCTGTCTACCGCCGGTGGCACTTCGGACGGGCGGTTTATTGCCCCAACCGGTGCGCAAGTCGTCGAGCTCGGCCCGGTGAACGCGACCATCCACAAACGCAACGAATGTGTGATCGCGGCAGACCTGCCGCAGCTGGCCCGCCTGTATCAGGGTGTGCTGGAGCGACTACTGCTCCAGTAACTGCAGCTGCTGCTGCAGGTTGGCGCGCACCATCTCCCGGTTCATCGCACCGGGAATCACGACCACCTCGTCACCCTCCAGCGCGGCGAGGCTCGCGGCCACTACGGCATCGGCCTCCATCCACAGGGCGTCAGGAAAACGCGTCTTGTCAAAACCGGCAAAATGCGGCGTATCGTGTATTTCTGTACGTGTCAGCCCGGGGCAGAGGCACTGCACGCGAATACCGTGCGCTGCCACCTCGGCCTGCAGGGACCTGGAGAACGCCAAGAGAAATGCCTTGCAACCGCCATAAACGGCGGTTTTCTGCAGCTCAAGATAGGCGCCGACGGAAGCGACATTGATGATCGCTCCGCTGCCCTGCTCACGCATGAAAGGCAGCGCGGCACGAACCAGTTCCAGGGGGGCGTCAACCTGCAGGCGCACCATTTCCAATTCCACTTCCAGCGAACTGTCGGCAAAGTCACCCAGGGTAGAGAAGCCGGCATTGTTGACCAGCAGATCCACCGGCCCCTGCTGCCGCAGGGCCTCTACCGTGCGCGTTACGCCCTCTACAGTGGCGAGGTCGGCCACCACCGGATATACGCAGGTTTGCTTCTCGAGCTCGGTGCGCAGGGCCTGCAGCTGCTCGCCGCGACGCCCTACTGCAATGATCGTCTTGCAGCGGCTGGCGAGCTGACGGCAGTATTGTGCGCCCAGCCCGGACGAGGCGCCGGTCACCAGCGCAATTCCTGTGTTATGCATAACTTCTGGCCTTGTTCCAGCGGATGTGCCGCGCGCAGACAGCGCACGCGAGGTGTCGTACCATGCCTGCGGCAGGGCATCACATCTTGAGGAGAAAACCCATGACACGCAAGCGCACAGCGTTGATTACCGGAGCATCCGCGGGGCTCGGCGAGGAGTTCGCCCGGCAGCTGGCAGCACAGGGCTACAACCTTGTGCTCGTGGCGCGACGCAGGGAGAAGCTGCAGGCCCTCGCCGATGAGCTGGCCAGCGCACATCGCTGCGACACGCGGGTAGAAGCGGCGGACCTGTCGGACCCCGCGGCGCCCCGGGCGCTGTACGACAGCCTGAGCGTGCAAGGTGTGGAAATCGACTACCTGATCAACAACGCCGGAGTCGCCGGGTCCGACTTGCTCCAGGACCGCGACTGGGCAGATCACGAGGCGTTTTTCCAGCTGATGATGCTGTCCGTGGCGAAGCTCTGCCACCTGTTCATACCCGCCATGCGCGAGCGCGGTTTTGGACGGGTGATCAACATTGCGTCCGTGGCGGGCCGCATACCGCGCGCAGGCGGCTGCAACTACGGCCCCAGCAAGGCTTACCTGATCGCGCTGTCGGAGGACCTCTCCCTCACGCTGCATGGCAGCGGTGTACAGGTTTGCGCCCTGTGCCCCGGCTATACGCATACTGATTTTCACAGCACAGCGGGCCTCCAGGACATGAAAGATGGTATGCCCGAGTTTGTCTGGTACCCGGCGGAGGTGGTGGTCAGAGAAGGCCTGAAAGCGGTAGAGCGCGGTAAACCCGTGTATTTGTCAGGCCGTCTTTACCGCCTGCTGGACCCATTGTTGCAATCGGTGTTTACCCGGCGGCTGTTTCGTATCGCCGCGCGCCACTGAGGCCCGCTCAGGCAGGCCCCAGGCTGCGCAGCACATACACATCGTAACGCACCGCTTTGCCGACAATCGCATGTGAGGGCTGCCGCCCCGCAAGGCTGGCGGCCCGTGCGGGCCGTTTGACGACGACCCGGGCGACATCCTGCTGCAGCGCCCACGCAAACAGTGCCGCCGCGTCGCCGCTCGTGTTGTGGCGGGCAAACAGCGTCTGGAACAGCGCCATGTCCTTTTTCACCGCCGCGGATTTATCCCGTTCAGGGAACATCGGATCGAGATAGATCACGTCCAGCGCAGCGGCTGCAGCCGCTGGCAGGGTCGCTGCCTCCCCGCGATGCAGACGCATGCGAGCAAGCACGGCGTTGAGCCAGCTGTCATCGGCCCGCCGCGCGCGCGCCAAACCATCAGCCAGCAGCGCGAGCACCACGGGCTCACGCTCGGCAAGTGTCACCGAACAACCGAGGTCGGCGAGCACAAAGCTGTCGCGCCCCAGGCCAGCCGTTGCGTCGAGCACCGCCAGTGCGGGCTTCTTGCCCACCCCCACCGCCTTGCCCAGCAGTTCGTTCTGACCGCCGCGCCGCCGGTGACGCATGGTCGCGCCGCCAAAGTCGACGGTAATCGGCCCCGGCGCATGGCCCTGCCGGGACACCGCTTGCAGGGAAAGTCCCTGCTGGCCCAACCAGAGCACCGCCTGCACACCGGGGCTATGCGCTGCGGCTGACGCCTCGACGCAGGGCAGCTGCAGAGCTTCCGCCAATGCCAACGCCCGCTCATGCAAATCAGCATTGGGCGCGGCTACGACGATGGCGTCGCTTGCGGAATCAGGAGGTTGTAGAGACAAAATGTCAGGCCAGCGAGCGAGGCGCCAGCCACTGCTCCAGCCGCGCACAGTTGGCGGCGATGGACTCGAGATAGGGATTGTCGCCGCCAAAGTAGCTGCTTGCATAGTGATAGGCGCCGGCAAAGTCCTGCTCCAGACGTGCCCCTGCCACCCCATGGACAAAACCGGGGGTGCGCTGAATCAGGTCATCGCGCGAGCGGTAGTGGCAGTGCTGTGGCTCGGCCGTGTGCTCTGACGCTGCCATGCCGCTGGCGACAAACTCGTCGTACAGTGCGTGGCGACATTTGTCCAGGTAATCGGGGGCCGCGAGCTGTGCCAGCAAATCTGCGGTGCCCAGCAATGCGCCCAATTGCCACTCCTGGCGGCTGCGCACAGTCAGATGTTCCGGCTTGCGATGGCAGTTGGTGAAATGAACCAGCCGGGCGCATACGGGCGCCATGCCCGTCAGCCCTACCCGCGGAAACTGTGCGCGAATCAATGCCGCGCCGCGACGAACGTGGGTACGCGTGTACGCAGCACCGGAGCTGTTTCGGCGGTCGCCGCGGCGACGAAGGTAGCCGGCGTCGTGAAACAGCGCGCTGGCGACCCCGGCCAGTGCGAGATCGGCATCGAACGCCCAGGGACCGGGCCAGCGCTTTTCGCGCCCCGCCATCAGCCGCGCCATAGCCAACGTGACATCCAGTACGTGCTCCGTGTCGTGGTAGCCGGCATCACAACCGTGGTACTCGGGATGCTCGCCGGCATAGAGCTGACTAAACAGCCCGCTCAGCACATCCAGTGCCGACCAGTCTCCACCCGGCCAGTGTGCCTCAAGAATGGCGCGCACTTCCGCCATCACAGCGGTCACATCACTCAATGCCACCTGACCGGTGATATCGCGGCGGGAGTTGTCAGCCGTAATTATCATGCTGACTCAGTTGCTCTCCTGCGGCTCGCGCTCGAAACGATCCTGTAGCAAGGAGGCAAGCTCTTCAACCTGCTCCTGTAGCGTGGGCTCATCGATGGTGAGGCCAGGCACCACCGCCGCAGTGTGTCCATTGCCGATGGCCGTATCCGGCGCTGCCGTGCGGGAATCATCCGGCAGGGCACTCTCGGGAAGACCAAGCGTGAGGGTGCGGTCTTCGAACTCAATCGTGAATTCGAGGTTGTAGGCTTGCCGGGACAGACCGTGCTTGTCAGTAATGAGCAAGCGTCTTGCAACCCGTCGGTCATCATCGCCACCCGCGCCGGACAACCGGCAGTGCAGGCGCTCGACTGTTTTACCCGCAAACTGTATGCCCTGCAGCGCGCTCAGGCCGTCGTTGCACTGCTCGATGAAATCCGGCGCGGATACCGGCCCCGACGGCTCCGTTGCAGGTTCTTGCGCACACTGCGACGCCGTTTCGAAATGCCCGACAAGAACTTGTTGGGGTTGCGCTTTTTCTGCCATGCGCGCCAGCTCTATCGTGACATCCCCCACGATATAGCTGTGCACGGTGGGATTGACACCCTCGGCCTGATAGAGCTCGTAATGGCTGCCAACATGATAGGCCACTCGAATCACCGGCACCGTGTTGCCATGCGATGCACGACGCGCCACGGCGTTGTCCGCCACGACGAGCAGCAGGAAGAAGAACAGGTCGCAATTGGCCTGCGCCCCCAGGGCACGGTTCCAGACGTAGTAACCATCGCCGGTGGTGGTGCGGAAGAAATGCACCTCGATGCCTTTGGCCAACAGTTTGTTGTAGGCGGAGTTCAGCGAGTAGGAGAGGCTGTTCAGCTGGCTGGCCTGCTCAAAAGGCGTGAACAGCGAAAATTCGGCAATATCGAACAGCAACACCGCGCGATCGCTGACATAGCTCAGACCGTAACGCTTGATCAGCTGCTCGACTGCGCTGACCACCGCCGGGTCATCGGCCAGCGGCGTATCCAGGCGAATGAACCCGGGGGCGATGTCCAGCCGGTTGGCGATGTCGAAAAACTCCTCGCGCGGCTTGCAGCGGCTTCCGGAAATCAGCTCGCGCACGAACGCTTCATTGTCTTGCGCGCCGTCGACGCCCGGCCGGGCACAGAAGTTACCAAGGAAATAATGCGGTACGAAAATGACCAGGATGCCACGCTCATCCGCGCTCCAGCAAAGCACAATGTTCTGCCCCAGGCGCCACTGCTTGCGCAGGGCGGTCTCCAGCGCCTTGAGATTGCCGCGCTGGGATATGCTGATAGTCCTGTGATCTGTCGCTGTGCCGCCGCTAATGCCCGCGGGTTCACCCGTGTTTCCCGTCATAGACCACTCGATTCTGTTCGCCCAAGCCGCTACCATTATAGGGCGCTGTGGCAATTGAATCCATGCGCGATCCCGGCGCACACTGTGCGCCACCAAAAGGAAGATACCGCATGCCCTGCCGATGGCTCATCTGTATAACCCTGAGTGTACTGGCAGGCTGCCAGCAATACGACTTCAGTGTGAACGAGCGCGTGGTCTACAGCCCACGTCCCCTGCTGACGGACTTCCGCATTGATGACCCCGCGCTGCGCGACTGCCTGGAACAGGCAATCAACGACAACAAGATCAGCAGCATGGGTGAACTACAGACACTGGATTGCAGTGGCGCGGGCGTGCGCAGTGTCGCAGGCCTGGGCAGCTTTTCCAGCCTGAGCTGGCTCAACCTCGGCGGCAACGCCATCAGCGACATCCGGGAGTTGGCCGTGCTGCTGGAGCTGCGCAGCGTCATGCTTGACGACAACCAGATAGAAGATGCTGGGCCGCTCTACCGGCTGCCGGAACTGGCGGTGGTCAATCTCGATGGCAACAGCGCACTGCGTTGCCCGGGGCCGGGCAGCTGGATATCACTGGAGCGCCTCACCCTGCCCCGTCACTGCCGCTAGCGTCAGCCAGTCGAAACCGGCGTTCTGCGCGGCAAACACCACGCGCTGGTCGCCGGCACCCATCACGGTCTCCAGCGCGGCGGCGGCTCGCTGCGGGCAGTTATTCTGTTCGCTGATGTGCGCGACCACCAGGTGCTGCAGCGTCTCGGTACCTAACTGGCGCAATAACTCAGCGGCCTGGTGATTATTCAGATGGCCCCAATCACTGGCCACGCGCTGTTTCAGGGAGAGCGGATAGCTGCCAGCCCAGAGCATATCCAGATCGTGGTTGAATTCCAGTACCAGCGCATCGCAGCCGCGAAAGCGTTCGACCACATGGCTGGTAATACTGCCCAGATCGGTGAGCACCCCCAGAGAGCGCCCGGCGTGCGCCAGGCGGTACTGGCAGGGTTCGCGCGCATCGTGGGGCACGGCAACAGGCTCTATCGACAGGTCCCCTATCTGCAGGCGCTCTTCACTGTTGAAACAGTTGACGCGCGGGCATCCCCCCAGACGGCCGCTGCGCAGCGTGCCATGGGTGAGGTAGACCGGGATGTCCCACTGCCGCGCCAGGCGGCTTACCCCTGCGCTGTGGTCGCTGTGCTCATGGGTGACCAGAATCGCGCTGAGATCCTCGGGGGCAAGGCCGAGAAGAGCCAGGCGACGGCGGGTTTCACGTACTGAGAACCCGCAGTCGATCAGCACCGTGGTTGCACCGCCAACAACGACCGTTGCGTTGCCCTTGCTGCCGCTACCCAGGGATGCGAAACGCAGCATGTCAGCGCCTCAGTTGATGTTGCCCTTGAGCAGCGTCAGCAGCGCCTGCTGATCGCGCTTCTCCAGTGGCGTCGCGCCTGCTACCGGTGCAATGCCAACCGTGACTGCCTTGTCTCCCGCTGCTGCGACCCTGACCAGGAAATCGCGCCCGATCATCGGGTTCTCGTCCTCATCGGAGAACATCCAGGAGAACCAGCCGCCGTCTTCGTCCGCCGCTTCACCGAGGAAGCGCACATAGTAGAGGCCTTCGCTGCGATCGCGATCGGTGATTTCGAAGCGCGAGTCCTCAAGCGCCTTGCCCAGCGAGGCCCACGCGCGCGTGAACGGCAGCCCCAGGCGCAGCATGCTGCCGCCGCCCGGAGCATCTTCCAGTGTCAGCTTGCCCTCCGCACTCATGGCGCGGTCTGCCAGCATCGATACCGGCGCGGAATCGGCGCTGTTGGCAATGAATTGCGCTACGGCGCGCAGCATTTCCTGCTCCTGGGCCGTGTCGTCGGACAGCGCGGGCCACTCCGTGACATCCCCCGCCTGGTGCATCTGCAATACGTGCAATTCACTGCTGCCACGCTGCACACCCTGCTCGATGCGGAAGCGGAAACGCGAGGCCATGGTCTGCCCCTCCAGCTCCAGCCAGCCTGTTTCAATCAAACCGGCCTGCGCATCCACGCGCCCCACGCCAATGCCGGCAGACGTGAGAAAGCTGCGCACCTGCGGCCAGAGTTGACCTGGTGCGACCGCGATCAGGGCCCAGCTCTCGTCCCCGAGCGACTGGATACGCACCACATCCTCCCCGGCTCCCGCCACCAGGGGCGTGGGCCGAGGAACCTCGAATTCACCCTCCAGCAGCGCCGCGTCCTGCACCGGAGGGATGGGGTAAATTTCCTCAAGTTGTGCCGTCTCCTTGCCCTCGGGCACCTGAATGGGCGCCTGCTCACGCGCGTTCTTGTAGTCGTCGGACGTGTCGGGGAACATGCCCTCGTCACCGAACAGATAGCTGCAGCCCGCGATGCCCAGCAACAGACCGAGCAGCGCCGTGCGCGATACCAGCTTCATACATTCCGCCATCAAATTCCCGCTGCCTCCAAAGCTGCAAGGACCTGCGCATGGTAGCGCTCATCCAGAGGCGTCAAGGGTAAACGAATACCCGCCTCAATCAAGCCACGCTGCTGCATGGCCCACTTTACCGGTATCGGGTTCGCCTCGAGAAACAGCGCGCGGTTGAGACCGGACAAGCGCTCGTTGATACGTGCCGCCTCGCTGCGTTCACCGGCCATGGCCAGACGGCAGAGCTCGGCCAGCGGCCGCGGCGCAATGTTCGCGGTCACCGACACATTGCCGTGGCCACCCGCAAGCATGAGCTCCATGGCTGTGGGGTCATCACCGGAATAGATGGCGAAATCCTCCGGGCAGCGCGCCTTGAAGTCGGGTACCCGCGACAGATCCCCGGTGGCATCCTTGATACCGACGATGTTGTCCAGCTCCGACAGGCGCACCACGGTGTCGTTGTCCATATCCACCGCCGTACGCCCTGGCACGTTATAGAGAATCTGGGGGATGGTGACCGCCGCCGCAACCGCCTTGAAATGTTCATACAGGCCGCGTTGCGTCGGGCGGTTATAATACGGTGTAACCAGAAGGCAGGCATCCGCCCCGTTACGGGCCGCCACGCTGGTCAACTCGATTGCTTCGCGGGTGGAGTTGGCGCCGGTTCCCGCGACCACGGGAATGCGGCCGTCAACATAGCGCACACAATGACGAATCACCTCAAGGTGCTCCGGGACACTCAGTGTCGCGCTCTCTCCCGTAGTGCCAACGGCGCCGATGGCACTGGTGCCCGCCGCAATGTGCATGTCCAGCAAGCGCTCCAGGCTACCCCAGTCGAGACTGCCGTCCGGGTGCATTGGCGTCACAAGCGCGACAATACTGCCGGTAATCATGGGAACATCTCCAGAAATGTGCCGGGCGCCGACCACTGCCGCTGAACGCCGGAATAAAGAAGAGCGCAATTATCCATGCATACCACGCGAAGACAACCGCGATACGCTAAAATGCACCGCGGGCGCGCCGCACGATTCTGCGCCAAAACGAGCCACGGAGTATACCATGAGTCCTTCCAGCCCCGCCCAGTGGTTTCTCACCGCGATCCTCCTGCTGCCAACCGCACTGGCAGGAATGGCACTGCCAGCCAGCGCCCAGCAGCCGGTCACGGTCAGCCCACCGTCCAAGCTCACCCTCTCATTCATGGCGCAGCAGCGCACCAGCATCGACGAGCTCGCCCGGCGCGAGCTGGGGCAAGCCATCAGCGGCGACCCGGACCGCGACATCCGCCTGCTGCAGCGATTGCTTGACCGGGGTATCGTCAAGGCCGGGGACGTTAGCACGCTGCAGGCTATGGGCGTTGTGCTGGGCGACCTGCTGGCCGGTGAACTGGGGCTGGACTGGGTCATGTACGACGACGCCAGCGGACGCAGCCGGGCCCTGCACGACGCACAGACCGACACCTACCTGTTTCCGGTGACCATGATCTCGCGCCGCCAGCAGGTGGGTAACGAGAAACCGGTGGCGGCCATCTACGTAGATGCCAAGGCCGTGGTTGAGCAGGCGCGACCCAGGCTGCCTTTCCAGTGAAGCGTCAGCCGCGGCTGGCTGGCCATACCACGGGATTGGGTTTAGCATGGTCTGCCTTCCCATCAGGATGCCCCCGGGTATGAACCAGCCGGCCGCCGGCTTCGAGTTGCACACCGACAGCTCACCGACATCTGCCACCCTCAGCCTCTATGGCAACTGGGTGGACGCCGATGTGGTTCCCGCCTTTCCACAGCTCAGGGCAGAGCTCGCGGCTGCAGGCGCCGATGAGCTGCGTCTAGACTGCACTGAACTGGGCGACTGGAACACGTTGCTGATGTCCTTCCTGCTGCGCTGTGCAAGCTACTGTGCGGAGCGCGACATCACGCTGAATACCGAGGCATTACCCGAGAACGCGAGGCGCTTGCTGTCGATCGCGACCTCCGTGCCGGCCCACAACCGCAAAGAGGCGGCCTCCCTGCCCTGGTGGCAGCTGCGCAGCCCATCGAAGGCGTTGCGTGAGCTACTGGATGACCTGCGCGAGTCACTGGCTTTCTTCGGTGACATCTGCCTAGCGCTAGGCGCGCTCATTGCGGGCAAGGCCAATACCCGTTTCGCGGATTTCCGCACCTTCTGCTACCAATCCGGCCCCGATGCCTTTGCCATCATCAGCCTGACCAGTGTGCTGGTGGGCATGATTCTCGGTTATCTGGGCGCGGTGCAACTGCAGCAATTCGGCGCCGGCATTTATGTGGCCGACCTAGTCACCATCGGCCTGCTGCGCGAAATGGGACCGTTGATGACCGCCATCGTCATGGCCGGGCGCACCGGCGCCGCCTATGCCGCCCAGCTGGGCACCATGCAGGCCAACGAAGAGATTGACGCCGTGCGCACGCTGGGCGTATCGCCGATCGAATTCCTTGTGGTACCGCGAGTACTGGCGCTGCTGGTTACCATGCCATTGCTGACCATCTACGCGAACCTGCTGGGCATCGTCGGCGGTGGCATCGTGGCCGGCGGCATGGGAATTTCCATGCTGCAATACACCAGCCAGGCCGGACTCGCTGTGAGCCTCGCCCACATCGGTGTAGGCCTGCTGAAAAGTGTGGTCTTCGCCGTGCTGATCGCCATTGCCGGATGTCGTTCCGGCATCCAGTCCGGGCGCAATTCCGCCGGGGTTGGCAGGGCAGCAACAGAAGCGGTGGTGACCGCCCTCGTCTACCTGATTGTGGCTGACGCGTCCATCAACATCCTGTTCCAGCACCTGGGTATCTGATGGCGGCCGCTGAACGCGAAGTGCATATCGAGGTACGCGATCTCACGATGGCGTTTGGCAGCAATGTCATTCAACGCGAGCTCAGCTTTCCGGTCTACCGCGGCGATATCTTCGTGATCATGGGCGGCAGCGGCTGCGGCAAGAGCACGCTGCTGAAACACATGCTGGGTCTGCTTGAGCCGGCGGCTGGCGAAATTCTGTTTTCCGGCACCAGCTTCACGCATGCCAGTGCAAGCGCGCGCGATGTCATGCGCCGCAGCTGGGGCATCACCTACCAATCGGGGGGCCTTTTCGGCGCCATGACGCTGGAAGAGAACGTGGGCTTGCCCCTGCAGCTCTATACCGACTACACGGCGACGCAGATCAAGGACGTGGTACGCTACAAGTTGTCTCTGGTCGGCCTGGGTGGCTTTGAAAGCTACTACCCTGCGGAAATCAGCGGCGGCATGAACAAACGGGCAGCCCTGGCGCGTGCGATCGCACTGGACCCCCAGATCCTGTTCTTCGACGAACCGTCCGCCGGGCTGGACCCGATCAGTTCGCGGCTGCTGGATGACTTGATCCTGCAACTGACCGAATCGATTGGTGCTACTGTGGTGATGGTCACCCACGAATTGCCGAGTATATTCGCCATTGCCAACAACAGTGTCTATCTAGACGCCAGCACACGCACGATGATCGGCTATGGTGATCCAAAACAGCTACGCGAACAGAGCGAGGAGGCCGTGGTGCGACAATTCCTGACACGCAGCGCCGCCGCGGGAGAGGCCGAATAATGTCCGACGAAAGAGCACACAGTGTCGCCATTGGCGGCTTTATCATCGGCGCTTTGCTCATCGCCCTGGCGACCCTGTTGTTCGTACTGGGTTCAGGCCTCGGCAGTGATCGCACCCGCGTGGTGATGGTCTTCGACAGTTCCGTCAAGGGTTTGAGCGTGGGAGCCCCGGTCACCTTGCGCGGCGTTGAGATCGGGCAGGTGACCGGCATCAATCTGCTGCTGGACAGCAACACGGCCAAGTTAATCATGCAGGTAGAGGCCGACCTGTCGGGCGAAAGCATACAGATGACCGAGCAGCCGTCCGTGGCACTGATCGACGACCTCATCGGGCGCGGCCTGCGCGCCCAGCTGAACCTGCAAAGCCTGCTTACCGGCCTGCTGTATGTACAGCTCGATTTCCATCCGGAAACGCCCGTGGCTCTTCCCGCCATCGACACGGAATACACCCAGATTCCGACGATACCGACTGAACTGGAGCGGATTGTGAGCCAGATCGAGGGGCTGGATATTGCCCAGATGGCGGCAGACCTGCAGAGCATCGCGACCAACGTGAACGCCTTTGTGCAGCAGGCTCCCTTCCAGCAATTGCCGGCCGACATCGGGCAAACACTGGCGAGCCTCCGCTCGCTCACAGCGCAAGTGGAAAGCACGCTGTCCACTGCCGGCCCCGGGATCGACCGCGTGCTGAACAATTCCAATACGCTGGTGAGCGAAGCCAAGAATGCACTACCCAGACTGACCTCACTGCTGGAAGACAATATGAACGTGCTGCGCAGCGCAACGGAGCGTTTCGAGGGCACCATGGGAGAAATCGACGGGCTGGTATCCGCCGACTCCGCTACCACCTATCGTCTCAACGAAGCACTGCGCGAACTTGCGCTGGCCGGCAGGGCTCTGCAGATGTTGGCAAAAACACTGGAGGAGCAACCCGAGTCACTGCTCCGAGGCAAAAGCGAGAACAGCCAATGACCCCGATAAAGCTCTTCGCCATCGCCGCTACCCTCTTCCTGGTGGCCTGTGGCAGTTCCCCGCAGCACCAGTACTACCTGCTCAATAGCAAGACCCAGGCACCGGCGTCGGGCCAGGCGCCCTCGCTGGGCGTGGGGCCCATCACCATACCGGAGTACCTGAACCGTTCCGGCATGGTATACAGCGAAGACGGCAACCGGCTGCATGTTGCGCGCTACGAGCGCTGGGCCGAACCGCTGGCAGATGGTATCCAGCGTGTGCTGGGGCTCAACCTGTCCGCAGCGCTGGGCACGCAGAACATTCGCCCGCACCCGTGGGCGCGCAATGATATTCCCGAGTACGCCGTGCAGATATGGCTGTTGGGTTTGAACGCTGGTGGCAACGAGGCTGAGCTGGTGGCGGAGTGGCGGGTGACCCGCCGTGGCGAGGAGCGAGATAGCGAGGTCACTCAGCGCATCAGCCGCCTGGCGACGTCGCTCGCGGGGCCCGACTGGCAGGCCGCCGACACCGCCGCGGCCTACAGCGAACTACTGCAGCGCCTCAGCGACGAGATCGCCGGCGTGATTCGCACGCAGATGGAAGGGGCTGCGAGCGATCAGAACTGATCGCTGCGCAGCATGGCGTCCGAACCACCGTCAACAAAGAACACAGAGCCGCAAACGAAATCCGCCTCGTCGCTGAGCATAAAGCGCATCACATTGGCGATTTGCGCCGGCTGCGCGGTTTGGCCCCAGGGCACCATGGCGCTGAAATCACGCATCACGCTTCCCAGCTCTTGATCTGCAAACACCTGCTGCGTCAGGGGGGTATCGGTAATACCAGGGGCTACCGCATTCAGGCGCACGCCGGCTTTGGCCCACGCCACCACATTGCGCCGCATCCATACCGTCAGCGCGTGCTTGGAGGCGGAGTACACCGTCTGGCCCGCTTCCGCCTGTGCCGCATCCAGCGCTGCCGGCTCATCCCCGGCGAGAAATACCTGAGCCAGCGGATGTGAGGTCTGGGTCATGGGCGCCGAGTTGGAGCTCACCAGCAGCACCGTACCGCGCCGCTTTCCCACCAGATCCTGCACGCCCGTGGCCATGGCTACCGCCGCGAAATAATTCACGGCGGCAATGATGCGCGGCGGTGCTACCGGCGGCAGACCGGCGCAGGGAATAAACCCGTCCAGGCCGTCAGCGGCGCGCTCACGCAAAGCGGCCAACGCGGTATCACGGCCCTCCTGCGTGGACAGATCGGCAATGATGTCGCCCTCCTTGATGTCGATCGAAATCACTTCGTGACCCGCCGCAGACAGCTGCTCACGCAGCGCCGCACCGATACCTGTGGCGCCGCCGGTCATGGCATAGCGTTTTTTCATTCTGGTACTCCCTGATTCTGGCTGTTCGATTGATAGCACTATTGTCGCGCGTGCAGCGGCAGCTGTGTGCGCGGGCCTGAAATGCGTCGCAGCAAGCTCAACTTACTGAACCGGAGATCCAGGTTGAGCATGGCTCTACGCGTTTTCCGCTCAATGGAGGTCCTCACCGACAGCGCCAATATTGAAAACCACGTTGAGGATCCTTTCTCCCTCCGCGCACATGACGCAGAGGGGTCGGGAAGCAAAAACGCCACTTCAGGAAAATCCTGGGGTACTCTGACAACAGAAAACAGTATCAGGCGACTAGCGAAAACGCACAGGAGGCTCGCCAATGCGTCAATCCATTCCATCCCTGACACCTGCGCTGTGGCGTCGACGGTTGTCGGCCGCCTGCGTACTGATGCTGAGCGCATGCACCGCGGATTCAGATATATCCGGACGGGAGGAATCCTCCGCTGAGGCCACAGAAATTGTGGCACCACTGCGGGTGCAAACGCTTGCGGGAGACTGGCAGGGTTTGTTGAGCTGCGCCGGCCGGGATTTCCCGGTTAGCCTTGCGGTTGAGCCGCTTGACGACAATCAACTGGAAGTCAGCTGGACTGTCGAGTCGGCACTGGGACGGCAGGGCTACGTGTCCCCCGACGGTCGCACCGAGATTAAAGACCGACTGCTGCTCGGTGAGCACGACCCCATCACGGGGCATGCGACCGTACAGGAGAACGTCCAGCAACGGCCACTGGCGCTGCAACTGCTGTTTGGCGATGACTTCGCGTTGCTCGGCTATCAGCGCTGCGACCTTGGGCTATTACAGCGAGCACCCGCCAACGCCTTGTCCGAACTGCAGAACGAACTGGTGCTGATCCAGGAACCCGTCGTGATCAGCGCCGAGGATCAGCAGGGCGAATGTCCCAGGGAACTACAGGCGTGGATTCAAGCAGGTTTGGACCTGCCACTGGATAGCAATGGCCGCGGTGATACCAGCGCGCTATGGACTGCAGCGGTGACTCAACCCATCTTCGGCAAACCGGTGGCAGAACTCGGAGCACAGCAGCGAATAGAGCTGCGGCGAACGCTGGCGGGGCGCTGTATGGTTGGCGGCGACCGCCGCCAGAAAGCCGTGGTCAGTGCGCTCATGCATATCACCGACTACCGCTCTTTTCGTGATGGACGCTTGATTCAACTGGCCCAACCTCTAGCACAAGCGTGGCTGGCGGATCGCGCACAACCACTACTGCAAACGGTTCCGTTGCCCTTGCTGTCGCAGACAACAAGCCAGGCGCTGGGCCGTGTACCCCACATGTTCAACTTTGACCGCATGTTGGCGGGAACGGCTAGTTACGATGCGCGCACCTACGCGCAACAAATGGTGGCAATGAACGATGCGCTTGCGGCGCGTCGTCGGGAACAGGACTACCTGGACAACATGCGCAATGCGCGCTTCTTCAAGCTGCTCGAGTTGTGGCAAGCGGCGCTGGTACGAGACGACATAGCCGACACACCCGTTGAAGCATTGGTGGCGGCGGAGCTGGTGAGCAAAGCGGAAGCGCATATCCTCGAAGCCGCAACAGCAAAGGACGCGGCACACATGGCGGACTGGGTGGCTGCCGTTGACGCGGAATTGGTGTGTAGCAAGACGACACAAAAAACCTGCGCGCAAGCAGCGGACCTGTTTGCCGACAGGCTGGAGGCGTTGGCCGACCAATTCGCGACCGACGAGTTCCGCACCTTGGCGACGCTGGAAGACGAGGCACCAACGCTGCAAAACCTCGCCTCACTGGTGGCCGCAAACGCCGTGCTTCTGCGCACATACGGCCGCACCGTGACGTACGGTGACTTTCCCGATGTCCTCGAGGACTACCAGAGCCTGCGTTTTGACTGGCAGCGTGAGTTAGAGGAGGTCCTTGCAGCACAGCTCACAGCAGCGCGCACCACCTCCGCACTCACGGCGCTGGATGCACGCTACTTTGCGGCCAGTGACTTAACGGCGCGCGCGGAACGCCACCTAAAGCGCCTGGGGAAAGTGTACGATCACCAGCTCTCCGGATCGCGCCCATTCGTCGACACAGGCGCAGATGCCTACCTCAATGCATTGTACAACCAGGAATTCGCTACCCTGGCTCGAATGGACGCGGAGCTTCTGTCCGGTGTGGCGCCGGTGTTCCGCTTCATGGCGCAGCAGATTAACGCCATCAGCGGTCTGCTGGGCAACGCAGGGCGCCCCTTGAGCAGCGCCGCACGCGAGCTGAACATGCCCAGCGCGGTGACGGCCGTCGCATTGCGGTACCTGTTGGATTATGAGGACCGGTACGCAGCGTGTTTGGGCCCGGATGCAGCCACCATCACGTTTACGGAGCGCGTGGATTCGGTAACTCGCACAGGCAACGGTATCGAGTTCAGTCGCATTCGCGGCGTACCGGTGTCCACCACCTACCGCATCAAGCGCGCGCACCTGGATGTATTCCAGGACGTGTTCAGCCGCCCGGAATCCCCCGGCGCAGAGGGCGTGTTCGAAGCGCTGTTCGGGTTGCAGGGTGTCAACGACCTGACCAATGCTGTGACCGAACTTATGGATCAGCACCGGTGTGACTCTGAAGCGGTACAGGGCTTTGAAAAGGGGTTGTTAGCCTACTACGCGAATCGCAAAGGTCTCTGGGGGCGATAGGTATCCACAAATCTCCGGAGAGCAGGAAGGACCAAATTACCCCATTCTCCGCGGCCGTCGATCACGAAAACCTGAGCAACCCGGCGATCGACGGCAAGGCGCACTGCTACACCGGATTGTCGCGATACGGCCCGCCCAGCCACAGAGCGGCTGTTGCCAGCACCACCACAATCCCCGCCGCAAAAACAGCCACCGGCACGCCCAGTACAGCGCTTTCCAGGTTCCCCGAATGAATTGAGCCGCCGTAGCCATCTGCAAGGACATGCGCCACCAGTACGCCGCCCATCACACAGACATTCAACAGGCTGGCAACACCTACTTCATCGCGCCACCAGGCGAGCCACACCGCCAGCAGGCCGAGCGCACAATGGGTTGTGAGCTGCCATACCTCATGCAGGCGTGCGTGGGGCGGCCATGCATCATTGAAGACATGCGACGGGTTGATCTCCAGATACGGAATCACCAGCGCATACACCAGCACCCCGAATGTGACACACGCCTTGGCTAGCATTTTCTTTGCCATCAGGGTGCATACCGCGCTCATGCCGCTTTCCCGTTGACGGATGCCCCGGGCGCAGACCAGACACCTGAGGCCGCCACGCGCGCCACATACTCCGCAAGACTGCCCGCCGGGCGGCCCAGCACCTGCAGAACGGTATCGGTGGTGCCTTCATTGCGGCCATCAAGCACATGCACGAACAGCTCCTTGATCAGCCAGGCAATGTCATCCGGCAGGCCCTCGGCCTTCGCACCCGTGAGATAGGCGTCCACCGGCACCGGAATGAAGCCGATGTCGCGGCCGCTGGCCTCGGCAATGGCGTGAACGCACTCGGCAAACGTCAGCAGCTCTGGACCGGTGACCTCTAGCAGCTGATTGCGCAGTGCCGGCTCAGTGAGCGCCGCAACGGCTACCTCGGCAATGTCGTCCACATCAATAAATGGCTCGCGGGCTCGCGGCTGCGGCAATACCAACTCACCCGCTTGAAGACCCTCAAGCATGAAACTCTCGCTGAAGTTCTGCATGAACCAGCTGGCACGCACCACATTCCAGATCAGTCCGCTGTTGACCAGCACCTGCTCCGCGCGCTCGGCGCCCTCTTCACCGCGGCCCGACAGCAGCACCACGTGCTCGACACCCTGCCGCCTGGCGAGCGCGACAAAAGCGCGGATGTCGTCTTCGGCCTGCGGCACGGCCAGATCCGGATAGTACGTCACATAGGCCGCGCTTACGCCGGCCAGTGCGGCTGGCCAGGTGGTCCGATCTTGCCAGTCGAACGGAATCGATGCGTTACGCGACAGTGTCCGCACTGCCCGTCCCCGCTCGCTCAACCGTGTGGCCACTCGCGCACCCGTCTTGCCGGTGGCCCCAATCACTGCAATCACGTCGTTGTTCATACCCCGTCTCCGATCCTGAAGGTCTGTTGGATGTGGGTGATCAGCCACCCGATGAGGCCAGTCTAGAGGGTGAAAACTTGATTTTTAATGCCTGTCTAGCCATATTTATTTGCAGTTTATCCAAAAAGGTAACCCCTATGGCCTGCCAACTGCCCAGAGACATCCCTGCCCGCGCCGACACCCTGGGCGAGACGCTCTACTCCCTGAGGCTGAACGGCGCGGTGTATGCCAACTCGGAACTGACCGCCCCCTGGGGCATAGAGATGCCGCCCATGGCCGGCATGATGATGTTCCATATTCTCACCGAGGGCGGCTGCTGGCTGCGCTTCAACAACAACGAGAACCTCTATCTGCAACCCGGCGAGCTGGCGCTCATCCCCAAAGGCGAAGGCCACTGCATTGCCCACCAGGAAGACCAGCCCTGTGTGCCGTTCTTTGATATTCCGGTGACCAAACTCTCCGAGCGCCTTGAATACATGCGCTATGGTGGCGAGGGAGAAAACGGCGCAGGTGAAGGAACGCGTCTGATCTGCGGGGTGCTCAGCTTTGATCATGTCGCCGGGCAGAAGCTGGTCAGCCAGCTGCCGCAGATCATTCACATCAAGTGCAATCAAGCCGACCGGCCCCACCCGCTGCAGTCGATGATCGAGTTGATGGAACAGGAGGCCGCGTCCATGGCGCCGGGTGGTGAGACGGTAATGGCGCACCTGGCGGATATCATCGTCATCCACGCAATCCGCTACTGGATTGAACACGCGCCGGACGCCAGCAAGGGCTGGCTATGCGCCCTGGAAGACCCGAAGCTGGGTAAGGCACTGGCCGCCATCCACGCCCACCCGGAGGCCCACTGGACAGTAGAGCGGCTGGCAGAGCAGGCGGGTATGTCACGCTCAGGCTTCTCCGCACGCTTTACCGAGGTGATCGGTACTTCGGTAAAGCACTATTTGACGGACTGGCGCATGAACCTCGCGCGCATGAAAATCCTGCAATCCCCGGTGACGCTTACCGAGCTGGCCCAAGATCTGGGCTATCAATCGGAAGCGGCGTTTTCGCGGGCCTACAAGCGGGTGTTCGGGGTGCCGCCACTGCGGCAGAAGCACGACGCAAAATAGCACTACAGCGTCCGAGGGGGAAAATGCGCCTTCCAGCGACGCCACTCATCATGGTACAGGCTCCAGGCACAACAACGAGGGTCCTGTCTGCGTTGACGTTTTCGCCAAAGCCGGGCCATCGCGCCCAGAAGGGAAGGTCTGCATTGATATACCCACCACCGGAGAAGCACCCCACCCCGGCCACCCGGTTGCCTGCAACAGGTGCCCGGTAGTACCCTGCAGGCCGCGTTTCGGCGGAGTATCCCCATGAATGAGAAACCCCAGGCACCGGCCATTGAAGGCTGGTTCACAATGGATGACAAGCCCCGGCTGATCGGCACTCAGTGCTGTGCCTGCGGCACGTATTTTTTTCCCAAACAGCAGCGCTACTGCAAGAATCCGGGCTGTGACAGCACCGACTTTCGTGAAGTGGAGCTGAGCAGGACGGGCCGCGTGTGGAGCTACACCAACGCCTGCTACAAGCCACCGGCACCATTTGTGGCGGCTGAGCCGTTCGAGCCCTATACCATCGCCGCCGTAACGCTGGAGGAAGAGCAGATGACGGTGCTGGGGCAGGTGGTCACCGGGGTCAATGTCAGCGACCTCAAAGTAGGCATGGCAATGGAGCTGGTGCTGGAGCCGCTGCATGAAACCGACGACGACATCAAGATGACCTGGAAATGGCGGCCACTGGCAGAACAGGGGGAGCAGCACTGATGAGCAATGACATCGCCATAATTGGTGCCGGCATGCACCCCTGGGGCAAGTGGGGACACAACTTCGTTGAATACGGCGTCGCGGCGGCGCGCGAAGCGCTGGCTGATGCCGGCATCCCCTGGCAGGACGTCGGCTTCGTTTCCGGCGGCGCCACCGTGCGCTGCGGCTATCCGGGCTATGTTGCAGGCGCCACCTTCGCCCAGGCACTGGGCTGGCAGGGCTGTGAGGTGAATACTTCCTACGCCGCCTGTGCCTCAGGCTCGCAGGCACTGGCCGCCGCGCGCAACAAGATTCTCGCGGGGGCCTGTGATGTCGCCCTGGTCATCGGTGCGGACACCACCCCCAAGGGCTTTCTTGCCCCCGCCGGTGGCTACCGGCCAGAGGACCCGGATTGGGTGCGCTTTTACCTGGGCATCACCAACCCGACCTATTTTGCCCTGTATGCGCGGCGCCGCATGGATCTGTATGGCGACACGCTGGAAGACTTCGCCGCGGTGAAGGTGAAAAATTCCCTGATCGGCAGCAAGAACCCACGGGCGCGCTACCGCAAGTGTTTTACCGCGGAAGATGTAGCCGCCTCCGCCATGGTGGCGGATCCCCTGCGACTGATGGACATCTGCGCCACCAGTGATGGCGGCGCCGCACTGATCATATGCAGCGCCGACTACGCGCGGCGTATTGGCAAAGCCGATGCCCCGCGCATTGCGGCCATTTCCACCGTCACGCCCAGCTTTGCCAGCGCGGTGGTTGAAATGCCGGATATCGCCACCGACTCCGCTGCGGCGGCAGGCATCGATGCACACAGCTTCCGTGCCGCACTGCCCGTCAAGGCCTATGAGGAGGCTGGTATCGGCCCCGAGGACGTTGACGTTGCCGAGGTGTACGACCTGTCGACGGCGCTGGAGCTGGACTGGATTGAAGACCTGCAGCTGGCACCGCGCGGTGAGGCGGCACAGTTACTGCGCCGTGGCGATACCGCGGTCGGTGGCAAAATTCCGGTGAACCCCTCTGGCGGCCTGGCCTGTTTCGGCGAAGCCGTGCCGGCACAGGCGCTGGCCCAGGTGTGTGAACTCACCTGGCAGCTGCGCGGCGAGTGCGGTGACCGGCAGGTAGACGGCGCGAAAGTGGGTATCACGGCCAATCAGGGCCTGTTCGGGCACGGCAGCTCGGTCATTATCAAGCGCTGAGGAGCCTGCGCCGCTGCGGTCAGAGCCGGGCAATATGCTCGGCTGTCGCCAGCACGCGGCGCGCTTCATCCACGTGCATCAATTCAATCAGCTTGCCGTCGAGCACCGCGACGGCGGCACCCGCCTCCGCGGTTTCCTGCCACAGCTGCAGTAGCCGCCGGGCGCGTTCCACCGCCGCAGGCGTTGGCCCGAACACGGCATTGGCGGTTTCGATCTGGCCCGGGTGAATAAGCGTCTTGCCATCGAAGCCCAGCGCCCGCCCCTGCTCACAGACTACCTCCAGACCGGCTTCGTTGCCGATATCCAGGTAGACTCCGTCCAGCACCATAACCCCGGCCAGCCGGGCAGCCAACACGCAACGTTGCAGCGCGTAGGACAAGCCGCGGCGCGCCTCGTCCGCTGGCAGACGCAGCTCCGCGCAAAGGTCGGTGGTGCCCATCAGCAGGGCCGCCACGCGTTCGCGCGGCGCGATCTGCTCAACGTTGGCAATACCCGCAGGCGTCTCAATCATCGCCCAGATCGTCATGTCACTGCGCCCGTATTCGTCGAGCAAGCGGCTGACGTCATCAACTTGCGCGGTGGATTCCACCTTGGGCAGGCACACCGTGCCCAGTCCCGGCGCCGCTGCCAGCGCCTGCAGATCATCGCGCCCCCAGGGCGTTGACAGGTCATTGCAGCGCACCACCAATTGTCGGGCGCCATAGCCACCAGCCGCAAGCTGCGCGACAACCTGGGCACGTGCCGGGTCCTTGGCGTCTGGGGCCACGGCGTCCTCAAGGTCGAAAATAATGGCATCCGCGGGCAGGCCGCGCGCCTTGTCCATGGCGCGCTGGTTGGACGCGGGCATATACAGCGCTGAGCGCGGCGTCATTTTCATTCCTTTGGCTGCTCCTCTACAGGTGGGCGCACGGATGCGCGCTTCAGGTAGGCGACAAGATCCGCACGCTGCTGGGGGTCGGGTATGCCGCGGGCCATCATCGTGGTGCCGGGAAACATGGCCAACGGATCCGCCAGCCAGAGGTAGAGCAACTGCGGGGTCCACACGAACTCGGCATTGCGGAAGGTCTCCGAGTAGTAGTCGAAGCCGGATTGCTTGCCGGCCACCTGGCCAAAAATACGGTACAGACTGGGACCGTTGTTATGGCCGACCTCCGGCTCGGGATAATGGCAGGTACGGCACTGGCCAAACACCAACCGGCCGCGCTCGGCGTCACCCTCAGGCATCGCCGCCGGATCGGATGGCGCCTGCGCCTGCGCCATGAGCGTGGACAGTAGAAGCAACAGTAAAGCAACACACCTCATACTGGCACCTCACTGGCCGCCGCAACACCGGCACGGCGCCCGAAGAACGTGCAGTCACCCACAGACAGGCCACTGGCGATGTAGGGTGCCACCGGCAGGCCCGCCGTGGTGCGCCCGGCCGCGTACAAACCCGGTATGGGCTCACCAAAGCCACCGATCACACGCCCGTCGATATCCGTATGCAGGCCGCCGAAGGTATGGGCGGTAAAGAAGGCGCGCTTGACCGACAGGTCCCAGGCCTTGAACGGTGGCTTGTCCAGTGGACGCAGGTATTGCCCCTGTTTGTGGAACAGCGGATCCCGCCCGATATCGGCAAAGCGGTTGTAGTAGGCCACGGTATGCTGCAAAGCACCCTGGGGGAAGTCTGTGCGGGCCGCCAGATCGCCGATGGTGGGTGCTTCAGCGACCGGCAGGAAGTTATCCTGGGGGTAATCGAAACTGCTGCTGGCGTCAGTGATGAGCCAGGCCAGTCCCTCCTGCTGGTAGGCGATAGCATCACCCAACACCCCGTAATAGCTGTCCTCGGGGACGAAGCGCTGCGCGTTGGCGTTGACCACAATACCCGCCAGCGTGGACTCAGGGGGGTAAATGGGCGTGATGGCAAATCCCTCGTGCATATGCAGGGTTTCGCCACCCACGCCGGCGCCCATCATAATGCCCTGCCCCAGGTCCCCCGCATTGCCCCAGGGCGCCGAGCAGTCGAACAGGGCGGGGGCATGGCGCTGCACCATATCCCGGTTGTGAATGAAGCCACCGCAGGCGAGCACCACGCCGCGCAAAGCGCGAATATTGCGTGTTTCACCCTCCGCCACAACCTGCATGCCGGCCACGCGGCCGTCAGCCTCCACAATCAGGCGCTGACCAGCGACGCCCGAACGCATCGTCACATCGGCCGCCACTGTCTGTGCCAGCAGTGCCTCCATCAAGGTGCGCCCACCGGTCATGCCCGGCGTACCAGGCACGTGGCCGCGGGGTACCGGACGCGAATGCTCACGCGCCGGCCAGGCCAGTTCGTTCCCGGAGTAGTAGAGCGACTCATCGCCGAGGGTGAGTTCCTTCACCGCTGTGAAGCGGTCGTTATAGGGCACCCCCATCGCGACCAGCCAATCGAAATGTGCCACGCTCTCTTCGCAGTAGAGCTGTATTTTCGCCAGCTGAGGATGACGGCCGCTGTTGCCGGCGATAAAGCGGTACATCTCTTCCACGCTGTCCTCAAAGCCCGCTGCCTTCTGCAGGGCGGTACCGCCGCCTGCGTACACTACGCCCCCTGACATGGCCGAAGACCCGCCGAATTTCGGCAACGCTTCGATGAGGAGCACCCGCGCGCCCATGCGCCGGGCCTCAATGGCGGCACTGCAGGCCGCCGAGCCAGAGCCTGCTACCAATACATCCGTGGTCTCGTCCCAGCTGCCCGCTTCACGCGGACTCAACGCTGCAGCGGGCCCCGCTGCCAGGAAGCCCGCCGAACCCGCAGCCAGGCCGGCAAGCAGTTCGCGGCGACGCCAGCGTGATGCACTCATTCAGACACCTCGCGGATATATTCCAGCTGGTTGTCGATCATGTAGGTGCGATGGCGCGGCCCACTCACCGACTCCGACACGCTCTCGTATCCCGCGTCGTCCTCGTACAGGAAGCACACACCGCCCTCCAACATGATCATGCGCGGTGCGTAACGCCGTGGCCTGCGCTTTCGCAGCGCGTGCTGCGCGGCAACACAGTCAGAGAAATCAGCCAGATCGACAAGGCTGACAAACGTGGGGGGCATTAGGCGAAACGGGCTGGCGGTATCCCGTATCTCTGCGAAAGCGTCCTCGGGACGCACCCAGCGGTGTGCGGAGATTTCGCCACCGTCCACCGTGATGTCCTGATCGGCGGGCAACACGGCGAGAAAGAACCAGGTGCTGTAGCGACGGCGGGCACCTTCGGGGGTGGTCCAGTGCGACAGGAAGTGCAGCTGCTCCGGCTGTATGCATACGCCTGCTTCCTCCTCCGTTTCCCGAATTGCCGCCGCCAGGGCGGCCTGGTCGTGGTCACCCGGCACCCGGTAGTCTTCCGGGTCAATACGGCCACCGGGGAACACCCACTCCCCACCCATGTGTTTCAGGGCCACGTTGCGCTGCAGCAGCAGCACCTCAAGCCCTGTTGGGCCGTCGCGCACTGGCACCACCGTCGCTGAAGGCACAATCGGCACCTCGCCTGTACCCATCTCCAACATGCTGTTACTCAAGGGAAGAAACGACTGATGGTATCGATAACGCAGGCGGGGCGATCACTGCCCTCCACCTCAATGGTCACTCTCACCACCACCTGCACACCGCCCTTCACTTCCTCCGCAGCGAGGATTTCACCGCAACCGCGTACTCGACTGTCCACGGGCACCGGCGCGGGAAAGCGCACCTTGTCACAGCCATAATTCACGCCCATCGATACATTGTTCACCTGCAACAGCTGTGGCAGAAACAGGTTCGCCAGCGACAAAGTCAGATAACCGTGGGCGATGGTCTTGCCAAAGGGGCCTGAGGCCGCGCGCTCCGGATCGACGTGAATCCATTGGTGATCACCGGTCGCCTCGGCAAACAGATCAATACGCTGCTGTTCGATCAGTAGCCAATCGGTACAGCCCAACGCTGTTCCTTCGGTGCCCAACAACGCAGCGGGGTTTTCAAATACTGTGGTCATGCGGCCTTTCCTGTGACAAAAACATGTAACGAGGACTATAACACCGGCGGCGCGGGCCGACAGCGACCGCGGTTTAACGTTTCCCACCATGCAGGGGCCACGTACCCAGGACCAGCCGGCCTGCAGGGTCGGCGGTATTGCGGTATATTTATGGCACTCACACACAGGAGGCCGGAACATGCTTGAAAATCTCGACCTGAACGAACTGCTGCAGCTCTACATTATCCCCTGGGGCACGCGCATCATTTTCGCCATCGCCATATTCTATATCGGCCGCATAGTGGTAGCTGCCGTTGCGCGCTGGGTTGAGAAGTTCATGCGGGCACGGCACATGGATGAAGTCCTGGTCAAGTTCCTCACCGCCATCCTGCACTGGGCTCTGCTACTGTTCGTCATTATTGCGGCGCTCAGCAAGCTGGGTATCGACACCACATCGATGGTCGCTCTGCTCGGTGCAGCGGGCCTCGCCATCGGTCTGTCTCTGCAGGGCTCGCTCTCCAATCTGGCAGCCGGTGTACTGCTGATAATCTTCCGTCCCTTCACCAAAGGCAATTTTGTGGAGGCGGGTGGCGCCATGGGCACGGTGGAGAACATCAACATATTCACCACCACGCTCACCACACCGGACAACAAGGAAATCATCGTGCCCAATAGCGCGGTGCTGGGCAACAACATCACCAACTTCTCTGCCCGCCCCACGCGCCGGGTCGACCTGGTGTTTGGCGTTTCCTACGGCGACGACCTGCGCAAGGCGAAGCAGTTGCTGGAAGAAATCATTGCGGCGGACGAGCGCGTGCTCAGCGACCCGGCTCCCACCATCGTGGTAGGCGAACTGGCCGACTCCAGCGTGAACTTCCTCGTCCGCCCCTGGGTAAAGTCGGAGGACTACTGGGCAGTTTTCTGGGATACCACAGAAGCCGTGAAGCTGAAGTTCGACGATGCCGGAATCACCATTCCGTTCCCGCAGATGGACGTACACACGCCGCAGCAAGACTAACGGCAGCGCGCGTATTAACACTATTTCACAGCCTTCAGCGCTGCCTATGTGATATAAAGACTGCTTCACACCCCCTCTGGTCTGCTCGCCTGTGGCGGGCAACCAGAGCATCAGAACGGTAAGAAATGTGGCCACTGTGAAGCGTCAATTCGTTGTTGCCTGCGCACTATTGCTGGCAGCCGCCCTCATCACCGCACTGCTATACACAATGCGGCCGGATACCGAAATCAGCGAACCGGTATACGTGCCCATTACCGTCGACGTGGTGGTGGCCGAAAAGGAAACCATCCGCATCCCCATGCAGGCGCAGGGCACTGTGTCCCCGCTGCAGCAAACAACCCTGCTGGCGGAGGTCCAGGGTCGTATTGTGGCCGCGTCGGAGGCCTTCAACGTTGGCGGTTTCGTCGATCAGGGAGATGTGCTGCTGCGCATCGACCCGCGAGACTACCAGGCGCGTCTGGCACGGGCGGAGGCGGCATTGCGTTCCGCGGAAAGCGAGCAGCTGCAGGAGCGTGGTCGCGCCGACGTGGCCAGGCGGGAGTGGGAAAAACTGCCAGCGGGCAGCCAGCGCACCGACGAGGCGCGTGATCTCTACCTGCGCAAGCCACAACTGGCCCAGGTTGAAGGACAGCTGCTGGCTGCCCGCGCCGACCTGCAAACCGCACAGGATGATCTTGACAGAACCATCGTACGCGCGCCCTACCGGGCGCTCATCGGGGCCAAACACGCCGAGTTGGGGCAGTTCGTGACGCCCGGTACCCAACTCGCGGAGGTATTCTCGGTAGAGCTGGCCGAAGTGCGCCTGCCTATCCCGCAAACACGCCTGCCCTACCTCGACTTGCCCGGTGTGGGCTCCGGCAAGGCCGGCGCTGCCATCGACCTGTACACCGACGTCAACGGCGATGTCACCCACTGGCCCGCCACGCTACACCGCAGCGAAGGTGTTTTCGACGAGCGCTCCAGGGTCCTGTACGTGGTGGCACGTATCGAAGACCCCTACGGCCTGAGCAGCCCGAATCCACAGCCCCTGCGTATCGGCACTTTCGTGACCGCGAATATTGCCGGCCGCCCAATGCCCGGTCTGGTTGCCCTGCCCCGCTATGTCATGCGCGCCGGCGACAACGTAGCCGTAGTGGACGACAACAACCTGGTACGCAACCGTGCGGTGACCACCCTGAACACCGGCGGTGACTTCGTCTATGTGTCGGCCGGCCTGGAGAATGGCGACGAGGTGATACTGACCACACTCGACAGCACACTCACCGGCGCCGAAGTCAGTGTGGTCTCGCGCATCAGCAGTCGTGAACTGCGCCAGCGCAACCAGGCCGATCCGCGCCAGGCCACCGCTGGCGATATTGCCGCTGATGCCGCCACTGCGGTACCCGGTGAGGCTCCCCCCGCATGAGCACGCATCGCCAGGGCGGCGTTATCGCCTGGTTTGCCCACAATCCCGTTGCCGCCAACCTGCTTATGGCCATCATTCTGGTGGTCGGACTCGGTTCTGCATTCAACATCCAGCGGTCGATCTTCCCCTCCTTCGATATCGAGGTGATCTTCATCAACATGTCCTATCCCGGCGCCTCACCCGAGGAAGTCGAACAGGGCATTGTGTTGAAAATCGAAGAGGCCATCAACGACCTGGACGGCATCAAGCGGGTGGAGTCCGACGCGCTGGATTCACACGCACGGGTAATGGTGGAGCCCCAGGAAGGTATCGACATGAACGCCCTGCTGGGCGACATCAAGAACCGCATCGACGCTATCCAGCACTTTCCAGCCAACGCCGAGAAAGCCATCATCAGCCAGCCCGAGCTACAATTTCCTGCGCTGCAATTACAGCTCTCCGGTGAGCTGGATGAACGCAGCATGAAAACCCTGGCAGAGGATATCCGCCGCGACCTGCTGACCTTGCCGGAGGTATCGGCGGCGGAAGTGGTTGGCGCGCGCGACTACGAAATCTCCATCGAAATCTCCGAGTCGCTGCTGCGTGAATACCACCTGACCCTGAGCGATGTAGCCGACGTGATTGCGCGCTCGTCGCTGGACCTGCCAGCCGGCTCCCTGCGCACGCGTCAGGGCGATATCCTGCTGCGTACGCAGGGGCAGGCCTACGTGCAGCAGGATTTCGAATCCATTGTGCTGCGCAGCTTCGCGGATGGCACACGGCTGCTGCTCGGCGATATTGCAACCGTGCGTGACGGCTTCGTCGAGGACAGCGGATTTGCACGCTTCAACGGCCGCTACTCCCTTGGCATTCAGGTGTTTGCCATGGGCGAGCAGGACATCCTCGACACAGCAAAAGCGACACGCGCCTGGGTCGAGCAGAAGCAGGCGCAGCTGCCCACAGCGGCCAGCCTGGACATCTGGTCGGATATCACCTTCTACCTGGAAGGCCGCCTGGGTATGATGCTGAAAAACCTGGCCATGGGCGCACTGCTGGTGTTCATCGTGCTGGCGCTGTTTCTGGAAATCAAACTCGCATTCTGGGTGATGTTGGGCATTCCCGTCTGCTTCCTCGGCGCCATGGCGCTGATCAACACACCGTATATTCACGCCAGTCTCAATATGATCAGCCTGTTCGGCTTCATTCTGGTACTGGGCATTGTGGTGGATGATGCCATCATCATGGGCGAAAGCGCCTACACCGAACAGGAACGTCACGGCCACAGTATCCAGAGTGTTGTCAACGGCGTGAACAAGGTTGCCGTACCCGCCACCTTCGGTGTGCTCACCACCATCGTCGCATTCGCGCCGACCCTGTTCATGGAGGGTGTGTTTGCCGCATTTCCCGAAGCCTGTGGCTGGGTGGTCATTCTGTGCCTGTTGTTCTCACTGGTGGAATCCAAGTGGATTCTGCCGGCCCACCTGGCGCACAGCACACCCACACGCAACCGTTTTCTGCTCGCCGTTGACCGGCGTCAACAGCAGGTCAATCACGGCCTCAAGCGCTTTATCGAACACCGTTACAGCCCACTGATGCAGCGCTGTATCCGCAACCGCTACGTTACCCTGGCCGCCTTCATGGCGCTGCTGGTGCTGTGCAGCGGGCTGGTCGCGGGCGGGATTGTGCGCACAGTCATTGCCCCGGATGTCCCCGGCGAGTTCATTTCCGTACAGCTGGAAATGACCGAGGGCACACCCGAGGAACGTACTCTGGCAACCATTGAGCATATCGTGGCAGCGCTCGACTCGGTCGAGGCTGCGCACCGCGAGGCAACGGGCGGCAAGGAACACCTGGTCAATCATGTGTTCGCCTACGGCAGCGGCCGCACCATCGGTGGCGTGGAGATCGAACTGACCAAGGAAGACCAGCGCAGTATTTCCACCCGAGAGGTGGAGCGTCGCTGGCGCGAGGCGGTCGGTGTGCTCCACGGTACCAAGGTATTATCCATCAGCAGTGCCGACGGCCCGGGCTTCGGACCCGCCATCGCCTTCGATCTCATGCACCGGGATTTCTCCACCTTGCGCGCCGCAGCGGCAGAGCTGGAAACCGCGATCCAGCGCTACGACGGCGTGTACGACATACGCAATGGCGCCAGCGACACGGCCGACGAGTTCCACATCGAACTGCTGCCCGAAGGCGAGGCCCTGGGATTGTCGCGCTACGCCGTGGCGAACCAGGTGCGCAGTGCTTTCTACGGCGCCGAGGCCCAGCGCATGCAGCGTGGCCTCGACGAAGTCAAGGTGATGGTACGCTACCCGCGGGCCGACCGCGAAACCGTAGACACACTGCAGGGGATGTATATCCGTACACCGGATGGCCAGGCAATCCCCTTCCAGACCGTCGCCACAATGGAGGTCAAGCAGGGCCTGCGCAAGGTCACGCACATCAATTACCAGCGTGCCGCCGAGGTGACTGCCGAGGCCAACAAAGACCTGGTGGAGCCGGCGCGCATTGTCGCCGACCTGAAAAAATCCGTACTGCCCGAGCTGCTACAGAAATATCCCGGACTCAGCTATGCCGTTGCCGGCATGGCTGACGAGGAAAGCAAGATGGTAAACAGCATGCTGATCGGCTTTGGTCTCGCCCTGTTTGGCATCTATGCATTGCTGGCAATTCCTACCCGATCTTACCTGCAACCGTTGATCATCATGGGGGTGATACCGTTTGGCGTGATCGGCGCTGTAGTCGGACACTGGCTCACGGGCTACCCCCTGAGCATGATGTCACTGATGGGGGTGATTGCCCTGAGCGGCGTGGTAGTGAATGACAGCCTGATTCTGGTCGACCACATCAACAATGCAATAAAGAGCGGTGTGGAACCTCTGCGCGCCGTGGTGGAGTCGGGCACGCAGCGCTTCCGCGCCATTCTGCTCACCTCCCTGACCACGTTTTTCGGCCTCGCACCGATGCTGCTGGAGCGCAGCGCGCAGGCACAGGAAATTGTGCCGATGGCGGTGTCACTGGCCTTCGGCATCGTGTTTGCCACGGTGATTACGCTGTTGCTGGTCCCCGCCCTCTACATGATCCTGCTGGACTTGAAGCACTGGCGCAGGCCCGTCACCGGAAACGACCCCCTGCCGGCGCAATAAACCCGATCAGGGCACCACACAACCCAGGCAACGCATGTACCGATGCGTGGGGTCATTGAGCTCGGTGAGGGTGCGCGCCGCTGTTGCCACGGGCTGCAACAACTGCTGTAACCCCGTATCCAGGAAGGGCAAGCTGCCCGACATACCGACCCGAGAGGCGAGCTGTCGCAGCAGCATGTCGCGGGGTGACAGGGGTTGTTGCACATACTCTACTGCATGGTTGTTGCGGTCCAGGCCGCCGAGTTCCGCCGCCGCCGCAACCGCCTCGCGCAACGAACCCAGCTCGTCGACCAGGCCCATCGCCTGTGCATCAGGTGCACTCCACACGCGGCCACCGGCAGCAGCCTGCACGGCCTCCTCGGCCAAACCACGGCCAGTGGCCACGATGTCCAGGAAGTGCCGGTAGGTGAAATCCACCCCCGTCGCCAGCGTTGCCGCCACCTGCGGGTCCAGCGGACGATCCAGGCGCAGCGACCCCGCAAGCTCGGTGGTACCGACACCGTCGGTGTTGACCCCGAGGCGATCCAGTAAACGTTCGAAGGTCGGAAAAGCCGCGAAGACGCCGATGCTGCCGGTGATGGTGGTGGGCGTCGCCCAGATCTCATCCGCCTCCGCTGCAATATAGTAGCCGCCCGATGCCGCAATGGCGCCCATGGAGATCACCACCGGCATGCCAGCTTCGCGAATGCGCCCGATGGCCTGCCGAATACGCTCGGCGGCCAGCACGCTGCCGCCGCCGGTATTCACCCGGATCACAAGGGCCTTCACCCCCGGCTGTTCGGCAGTCTGGCGCAGCAAGCGCGCCAGGGAGTCGCCACCGATGGTGCCAGGGGGCTGCTCACCGGTCATGATATTGCCCTCGGCAGTCACCACGGCTACGCGGTCCTCCATCATGGGCGTCAGCCCCATGGGGCGCTTGGCGTTGATGTAGGATTCGAAAAATACCGCCTCGTAGAAGCCTTCTTCGTTCGCGGCACCCACCTGTTCCACCAGATAATCGTTGGCATCAGGCCGCGACAGCAGTGTGTCAACCAGCCCCTGCTCCTGGGCCACACGTGCCGCATCACCGCCGGCCGCCGCCATGCGCTCGGCGTAGCGGTTGATGTAACGGTCAATGCTCCCGGCCGGGAGGTTGCGCCGGGACTCCACTACGCCGACATATTCCCCCCACAGGTCCTGCAACCAGGCCGATGTGATGACTTTCTCCGCCGGCGACATGTCGTCGCGAAGAAAGGGCTCGGCCATCGACTTGTGTTCGCCGGCATGAAACACATGCATGGAGACCAGGGCTTTATCCAGTGCCTCACGGAAGTGATTACGGTAGCTGGCGAACCCCTCCAGCGGCACCGCGCCCATGGGGTGGAGAATCACCTCATCTGCCTGGCTGGCCAGCAGATACTGGTCTTGCGTGAAATAGTCCCCGAGGGCGATCACCGGCTTGCCGCTGGCTTTGAATTCTTCAATGGCGGCCGCGATTTCCAGGCTTTTGCTGATGCCTGCTGACACCAGAAAATCAAGCTCCATCACCAGCGCGGTGATCGCTGGGTCCTGTGCCGCCTCGCGCACCGCATCCAGCACATCACGCAGCGCAATCTCGCGCTCCGCCGGAGAGGGCTCGCCGACGAGCGCCTGCAGCGGATTCACGTCCGATTTTTCCTCGACCAGCGTCCCACTCAGGTTCAGCAGCAGGGCGGCTTTTTCCGGCTGGGGCGGTGGCCCGCCGCTGAAATACAGCACATAGATGAGCACAAGAAAAGCGAGAAACAGCAGATTCGACAGGGCCAGACGGAACCAGGTCAACCCACGCCAGAGGGCGGAGAAAAAGCGGCGTATCGGCGAAGGGCGGCTCATGACGATGACTCCGGAAAAGGTACAGAGGCGGCGGCCTGCCATTCGCGGGCGCGCGCACGCACGTAGAGCATGGCACTACAGAACAACAGAACAACAGCCACCAGGCCTACCCAGGGCAACGGCGCCCAGGGTGTTGCGAAAAGGCGCTCCACCAGCGCGATGAAGTAGAGCAGGGAGACAAAGCACAACCAGATAAAGCTGCGCAGGCGATCATGTAACATGCCGTGGACAAACAGCAGCAACGGCAACAGACTGCCCAACCAGATTATCCACGGGGGCTGGGTTAAGGCGAGTGACCCTATTGTCTGGCCGATGAGTGCCCCCCAGCTCAACCAGGTGAGGCGCCACAGCCAGAGGCTGGCACCTCGACGTTGCGTAATGCTATTCATGACGCGTCTCCCGAGGGCTGACCCAATGACAGAGCAAGGCGACCGACGCGGGCGCCCAGGGCACGACAGAGCGCCGCTTCCTGGGGGTCCAGCCGCTTCTGGTTATCGGGGCCGGCCCAGTGGGAGGCCCCGTAGGGTGTGCCGCCCGCAGTGGCCGTCATCAAACCCGGCTCGCTGTAGGGCAGCCCGGCGACCACCATCCCGTGGTGCAACAAGGGCAACAACATGCTGAGCAGGGTGGACTCCTGACCTCCGTGCAGGCTTGAGGTCGAGGTGAATACGGCAGCGGGCTTGTCGATGAGTGCGCCGCTCAACCAGAGGCCTGAGCTCTGGTCGAGGAAATACTTGAGCGGTGCCGCCATATTGCCGAAGCGTGTGGGGCTGCCCAACACCAACCCGGCGCAGGCCGCCAGCTCGTCGAGTTCACAATACAGGGGACCGTCTGCCGGGATCGCATCCTCCACCGCCTCGCAGGTCGCCGAAATTGCCGGCACCGTGCGCAGGCGCGCGCTGATCCCGGCTACCGTTTCCACACCGCGCGCTACCTGCGCTGCCATCGCTGCGGTAGCGCCGTGGCGGCTGTAATACAGCACCAGAATATAGGGCTCCGCCATCAGTCGAGCAGCGCCAGCACATTCTCCGGTGGCCGGCCGATCACGGCCCGCTCACCGCGGGCCACCACCGGCCGCTCCATCAGCTTGGGATGAGCCGCCATGGCAGCGAGCAGTTCTGCCTCGCTACTGGCAGCGTGCAATCCCGCTGCCTTGAACTCGGGTTCCCCGCGCCGGATCAACGCACTCGCGGGCACCGCGAGCTTTTTCAGCAACCGCTTCAGCGCCGCCGCGGACAACGGCTGCTCCAGGTAGGGAATCACCTCGGGCTCGACGCCGTGTTCCTGCAGCAGGGCCAGCGTTGCACGCGACTTGGAGCAGCGCGGGTTGTGATAAATCTGGAACTCGCTCACGGAAAACTCCCCAGAGAAAAACGGCGTACATTATAGCAAAAGGAATGAACGCGGCGCCGCCATCCAATCATGGCATACTGCGCCCGCCCGGTATGAATTCGCGCCATACACGACAAGAGGAGTCAACACCCGTGAAAACCGCCTGCCTGACCCTGCTACTGCTGACGCTGGCAGCGTGCCAGCCATCCGCACCCCAGAGTAATACCGACCTCTTGCGCGACCTGCGCGGCCAGTGGGTTGTGATCAATTACTGGGCGGAGTGGTGCAAACCCTGTATCAAGGAGATACCGGAACTGAACGCGCTGGACCGTGACTACGACGCAGTCACCGTGCTGGGCGTGAATTATGATGGCGCCACTGGCGAAGACCTGCAAACACAACTGGAAACACTGCAGGTCGGTTTCAGAACACTGGCAGAGGACCCGGCTGCACTGCTTGGCCTGAATCGGCCCACGGTACTGCCCACCACGCTGATCATCAATCCCGAGGGGGAACTGCTGGATACCCTGATCGGGCCACAAACGCTGGAGTCGCTGCTCGCAGCGACGGTGCATGCACAGGGAGCAGACTGAGTGGCTCCGGTGGGAAGGCGGGTCGGCGCTACGGGGCACCGACCCGGCACGGCTTACAGGCTCTGGTAGTAATCCATAAGGATTTTCGCCACTTCCGGACGCGAGAACTCCGGCGGTGGCGCAATGCCGTTACCCAGCATTTCACGTACCTTGGTGCCTGACAGCAGCACGAAGTCCTCTGGACTGTGGTCGGGCGCATCACGCATCATCACTACCCGGTCCAGCTTCTTGCTGTAGGCGGTGTGGTCCGCACGGTAGATCTCCAGCTGCAGGGAACCCGCAGGCACCTCCTCGTCAAAGATGGTCTGCGCGTCGAAACCACCGTAGTAGTCACCCACCCCGGCGTGGTCACGGCCGACGATCAGGTGTGTGCAGCCGCAGTTCTGGCGGAAGACTGCGTGCAATACTGCCTCGCGTGGCCCCGCGTAGAGCATGTCAAAGCCGTAGCCTGTCACCATCACCGTATTGGGTGGGAAATACACATCAACCATTTTGCGAATGGAGGCGTCGCGCACATCCGCAGGAATATCGCCCGGCTTCAACTTGCCCAATAGCATGTGAATGAGAATGCCGTCCGCATCCAGGTCTTCCATGGCCATGCGACAGAGCTCTTCGTGCGCACGGTGCATGGGATTGCGGGTCTGGAAGGCCACCACCTTGTTCCAGCCGCGCGAGGCAATTTCCGCGCGAATATCAACCGCAGTGCGGAACGTGTCAGGAAACTCGCCGGGGAAGTAGGAGAAGTTGAGCACTTCAATCGGGCCGGAAAGCAGCGTGCGCCCAAGGGACTTGAAGGTGGCAACGCCCGGGTGTGAAGGATCCAGAGTGCGAAACACCTTCTCGGCGATAAAATCGATCTGCTCATCGGCGACATGCTCGGCCGCCTCCACCTGCATCACCGCCAGCACCGGGTGGCCATCCACGTTGGGGTCGCGCAGGGCGATGCGGCTGCCGGGCTGAATGTCGGTAGCCTCTGTCAGGTTGACGATCGGTACAGGCCAGAACAGACCCTCAGACGTCTGCAGCTTCTCCGCTACGCTCAGGCTATCGGTCAGGTTCATGTATCCCTTCAACGGGTTGAAATAGCCGGCGCCGAGCATGACCGCGTTAGCGGCCGCAGCGGAGTTCAGCAGCAGTGACGGCAGTTGCTCGGCCTCCTTGAGCAGCGCCTCGCGACGGGCGTCATCGGCAACGTATAAAGCTTGCAGCTCGTCTGAGCCGTGTGGCTTGATCATGATTGTCTCCGTTCGGGGTAAAGGTCAGGACTTGATGATGCCGCGCTCGCGCAGCAGGGCAATGATGGCATCCACCTCTTCAGCCAGCGTCTGCTGGTCCGAGTGCAGGTGCACCTCCGGCTTGAACGGGGCCTCGTAGGGGTCATCAATGCCTGTGAAGTTCTTGATTTCACCGGCGCGCGCTTTCTTGTACAGGCCCTTGGGATCGCGGGCTTCCGCCGCTTCCAGGGAACAATCCACGTGGATTTCAATGAAATCCATGCCCGCCGCCTCGTGCAGTTCACGCACCTGGTTGCGATCGCTGGCATAGGGGCTGATAAAGCTGCTCAGGGTGAGGATACCGCAATCTACAAACAGCTTGGAGATTTCCCCGATGCGACGGATGTTTTCCGTGCGGTCGTCAGCGCTGAAACCGAGGTTGCGGTTGATACCCAGGCGCACGTTATCACCGTCCAGACGATAGGCGAGTACGCCCATTTCGTTCAGGCGACCTTCCAGCTCGACCGCCACCGTGCTTTTACCACTGCCGGACAGGCCGGTAAACCAGAGGGTCGCCCCCTTGTGGCCCAACAGCTTTTCCCGATGCTCACGGGTGATGTCACCCTCGTGCCAGTGGACGTTTGTCGCTTTTTGCTCTGCCATGTGCTCCCTCTCGTGCAGTGATACAGGTTGTTCGCCGCTCGCCCGGCGAAGGTGGTATTTACTTCAGGATAAAGGCTTCGCGATAGCCCTTGAATTGTTCCTTGAGCCCTTCCTCAGTAAGACCGAACTGGTCCAGCGTGTAGGCGTGGGCCGGGCGCAGTTCACGTCGGTTGGAGTCCTGCCAGCGCGCCATTTCCACACTCGCCTGGGGCGTAAGGTCCATACCGAGGAAATCATAGACGCGACCAATCTCCACCAGCGGCTGGCTCACCGTGTCCTTGAACCAGAGGTCGAGGAAGCGTTCGGGGCCGAGCTCGCGGCGCACGTCGATCGTATGCTGCATGCCCTTGGCAAACTTGCGCGCCCACTGCCGACCCACTTCCACCGGGTCCGCTGAGTCCGAATAGACCTTCCACACGTTGGCGATCATGCTGGCCAGCGAGGGAATGGTCTCGACCGGATCGCGGTGCGATTGTACCACGCGGGCGTCCGGGAAAATGCGAAACACGAGGTCCATGTAATGCAGGTGATGCGGTGCTTTCAGCGCCCAGCGCTCGCCACTTTGACCACTGCGTTTCTTCTGCCACTGCAGGAACTGCAGCAGGAGCTTCAGGTATTCATAGCCGATGGTGTGGTCCTGCGCTTCTATCCAGGCGTCGAAACTCGGCACATGTGCCAGCGCCTGAATATTGAAACTGTAGAAGGACTGCTCCAGCAACATGATGTCTTCGTCCGGCTCCATCGCATCCAGCGGGTGCACGGCGAGCAGGTCCGGGTTGCTGTCGACCATCATTTTTACTTCGGCCTTGGCATCGCGTATGCGGCGATCGCCGGCGGCCGTGAAGTCCCAGTCGAGGTCCGGACAGGGAAAGCGTGTTTCGTACCACAGGGGGGCGTACATACGATTATCCGCCGCAATCGTGCGGTGCAGCATGGTCGTACCAGTACGCGGCAAGCCGACGATCACCAGGGGTGCGACGATCTCTTCATCGCGGATTTCCGGGTGACGCCGCAGCCATTCCTGCACCCGCAGCCGGGTAGACAGAATATCGAGCATCCGTTGTGCCATGGCCGGGCGCCCGATCGCATTCAGGTCCGCCTCGTGTACCAGCGACCACAACAGCCTTTCCAGCGGCTCGCGATAACTGTCGTCCCCGAAATCCTCGAGCCCGTCTACCGCTTTCGCGGCGGCGACCAGTGCATCGGCATCCAGCGCCAGCTCACTTGTGGTCATTGAGTTCTCCTGCCTTGAGTGTGTCCAGCGCAACTACGCGTGTGCGCACCGGGGGATGATTGGAGGCTTCCACGTAGCGCAGCAGCATGCTGCCGCAGCTGTGGCCAGCCGTACTCAGCCAGTTGGGGAAGGCACTGCCGGGGCTCTCCGCCGCCACCACGATGCGCACACTGCCATCCGCCTCGTAGCGCGCACCACTGCGGTTGATGTGAATGCGCTGGAAGCGGTAATCCAGCGACTCCATCCAGAAATTGGATAACTGGAAGTTCCACGTGCGGCAGTCACTGGGCGGCGTGAACTCGATCACCAGTGCCTCCTCCGGTGCCAGTTGCCAGTAACTGTTGTGGTAGAAAATGGCCGGGTCGCCGCCGGCACGCAGGCACATCTGCTGATCGTTGGGGGGCAGTTCGTTGATGTGCTCGGCAAAGCCCAGCATCCAGTTGCGGAACAGCCCGGCCGTGCCATTGACGAAGGGCACCACACGCTGCAGCTGGCTGGCGAACTCTACGGGGTCAAGTACCGGCGCATCCTGCTGATCCAGGCATTCAATACGCAACTCGAGCTTGGGCTCTCGCGCGCGGTCGCGAAAGGTCTGACGCACGAGGATATTGTCTGACGCCTCGGTCATGGGCAGCCAGTTTCCCGGTTGCGGCGTGGCGCTGACCAGCAGCTCAAACTCGCCGTTGGGGCCCAATTCCAGATCATCCAGCGTGACATGCCCGGTGGGCGCCATATCACCCTGCCCGGCGAAGGAGCCAGCCTTGGTTTCCATGCTCAGGTATTCCACCTGGCCCGCGTTACCGGTAATACGATAGCTGCGCTGCCCATCCACCGCACAGTTCTGGTAGAAGTTGTCGGGATTGTCATTGCCGATCTTGGCGGTTTCATGGGACAGGGAATAGAACTGGGGGCACGCTGGATCGTTGAACTCCAGGTGCTTCTCCAGGCTCAGGCGCAGCAGCCGCGTGAGGTAGCGGTAACCTTCAGCGCGACTGAGGTCATCCTCGGGTACGCCGGCGGCGAGAATTTCCTTACCGGCACTTTTCAGGCCTTCACAGAATTCTTCCCACAACTGGCCACTGCGCAATGCTTCGAGTTCGGACGTCGACATAATCAGCCTCCCCGGGGGCAACCATCAGACTTATTATCGGAACGTCGCAGTGTGCAGCTTTTTGCGCCCGCACGCATCACCCTGAAGGGTGACCCGTCTACCGGGCGTCGGACTTGAGCAAGTGTGGCGAGAGTGTCGCGACCATGTTGCGCACCCCTTCGCGCCAGTCCACGCGGGTCGGACCGATCAAGTCATGCATACGGGTGGTGTCGATCGCCAGGCTGCCGAAGGCGGTGGGGCTGTCGCGAAACTCGGGCTCCAGCCCGGTCAGCTCGGTCAGCCAGGCACACCAGTCCTCGATGCTGACGGCCTGCGAGCCACCAAAGTTCACGGTGGTCACCTCGTTGCTCGCAGCACCAAGCAGTAGTGGCAACTTTTCGATGTAATCATCCGTATGCAGGAGGTTATACAGATTTGGGCGTTCGGGATGCACGTCAATGGGTACGCCCTGCTCCATCATCAGCAGATGGTACCAGGGCCAGCCGCCGTTATTGCCGTAGGGTACGCTGAGCCGGGCGATCGTTGCCGGAATGCCGAACTGGTGCGCCACGAAACGACACACGGTTTCCGCGGCGATCTTGCTGATGCTGTAGGTCGGGAACATGGAGCGGTGGTTGTCACCCAGCGGCGCGTCCTCGGCCCGCGGCGCGTGGCCGGCGTACTCGTACACTGCAGTTGACGACAGGTGCAGGAAGGCCTTGACGCTGCGGCAGTGCAGCATCAACCGCCCCAGCCCCTCCGCATTCGCGGCCAGGTCGTAATCAAAACTGTCGGTTTTCACCACGGCAAAGTTCAATACGTAATCGAAGTCGTCAGCCAGGCCTTTCAGCGCCGCGGGGTCTGCGAGGTCGGCCGCCACGCAGCGAACCCCCTTTTCCTCCAGCGCGCTGCGCTGCGCGGGATCACTGAAGCGTGCCAGCGCGGTCAGTTCCGCCTGCCTGGCCCAGGCGTCAATGACCGGCGCTGCCACCTGCCCGGTAGGGCCCGTGATAAGGATTTTACTGCCGGCGATATTTACTGGCTGGGCTGTCATGGCTTACCTCCTGTGGATGCTCAGGGGGCAGTCTAGCCTGCCGGAGCCCCCCTACGGCTCACCCGTTCGGGGGATCAAAAGTCCTCGCGGTCCGGCAGTACACGGTACACTTCGGATATCTGTTCAGGGCCGGTCACCGTACATTGTAGATCCTGGATGAGACCGTCCTTGAGGCTGTACACCCAACCGTGCACCGACAGCGCCTGATTGCGCGCCCACGCATTCTGCACAATGGTGGTATGGCACACATTCGAAACCTGGCTGATGACATTGAGCTCGCAGAGGAGGTTCACCCGCTCTTCGTCACTATCGAGTGCCGCAATACGTCGACGGTGGCGTTGCTGAACATCCTTGATGTTGCGCAGCCAGTTGTCGATAAGGCCGTTGTCGCGATTCTCGAACGCAGCGCGCACGCCGCCGCAATTGTAGTGCCCCACCACCAGAACGTGTTTTACCCGCAACACATCCACGGCGTACTGCAACACGGTCAGGCAATTGAAGTCCGTATGCACCACCATGTTGGCGACGTTGCGATGAACAAATACCTCGCCTGGCAGGAGGCCGACAATCTGGTTGGCCGGCACGCGGCTGTCCGAGCAGCCAATCCACAGATACTCCGGGCTTTGCTGGTTCGCCAGTTTCTCGAAGAAATCGGGATCAGAGGTTTTTACGGACTGCGCCCAGGCACGGTTGTTATCAAAAAGGTCGTCGATACTCCTCAAGGGCACAGCTTGTCTCCAAGGTCAGATCATCAGGGTGGAGAGACGGCCGAGTTTGAGTTGATTTCCATTACCCGCGACCGCGCTCTGCACAGCTTTCGAGCTGGCACTCTGCATTTGCCGCGCCAGCTGCGCCATGTCAACCGCGGGGTACTGCTCTGGCTCCCACGTGACAAGACCGAGGCTAAGCGTAACCTGAAGCACCGCGCCACGGCCATCATCTATCAGGAAATTTTCGATGTCCCGACGAATGCGTTCAGCCACATCGATGGAGGGTGACTCACTGGTGCCGGGCAGAAGCACCGCCAGGCGGGAGTCAGACAGGCGGGCGAGGTAGTCGGTGGCACGCAGGCCTGATGAGACGCGCTCGGTGACCTTTTTCAGCACGAAACGGCCCGTGATCTCACCGTAGTGCCGATATAGCTCTTCAAACTCATCGACCTCCAGCATGAGTACGGACAGGGCCTCGTTGCCGCGCCTGGCGCGAGCGATCTCGCGTGCAATATCTTTCTCGAAGCCGCGCAGATTACTGATCTGGGTGAGCGGGTCCAGCATGGTCAGGCGGGAAATCTGTTGCCGACTCACCGCATTCTTGAAGCTCTGGGATACCACCGAGGCCAGATGGGTTACCACCTCGCCGTCCGCCGGTGTAGTTTCCATGGGCCGGTCGACAAAACCACAGTGATAGCTTCCCAAGAGCCTGCCTGAATCCATCAGGGGTACCAGCAGCGCATGCTGAATACCCTGGTCCGTTTTCAACACCTCAAACATGCGAGAGTCGGTGGCGTCCAGCAGCATCACCTCGGGCTCCATGTCGTAGAGCTCCTGCATTTCGAATACATCGTGATGCAGCTGCAGATACTGGCCGTAGCGATGACCCGATACCATCAGGCCCGCCAGCACATTCTCGGGATCATAGAGCCAGAGCTCCGCAATACGGAACCCGAAATGCCGCGGCATGCTGACCAGCAGCACTTCAAGCAGTGCGCCGAGATCGGGCGCGTCGAGCATCATGCGTTGCATCTGCCTGGCCTGGTCGACCAGCCAGCGGTTCAGCTGGATGGTTTCGGAACGGCGCTGTTCGCGCACTTCCGCAGGACTGGCAGGTGCTGGCGCCGCTTCAATTTCCTCGCCAGGGAACACATCGTACACAGAGTCATCCGACATTCGGGATCCCGCCGTTAGCAGCACAAAATACGCCTGCAATGGACACAATTCTTGGCTTGTCAGTGTAAGCGGCCTATACTCGCGTTGCAAACACAGCCTGCCTTGCAATGTAACAATCTGTTACCCAGAGTTGGCTGGCATGTTTGCAAACCTGGGGGTGGCTTCGGCCTGAGATACCGCTTGCGGTAAACCCTTTGAACCTGACCCGGTTAGGACCGGCGTAGGGATAGGTGCACGTCTCCTGTTCATTCCGCATATCCAACCGGTTCTCTTGCTGTTCTGAATGGAGAACCCGATGAAGACATCTTACACGTTTGGCAACACGGTCCTCACCACCCTGCTCGCCGCTACCACGGCCACGTCGCAAGAACTGAGCGAGGTTTTGGTCACGGCTGAGTGGCGCGACACACCGCTGTTGAGCCAGTCCACATCGACCAGTGTGCTCACCGCCGACGGCTTGCGCGAGCGCGCTGCACAGCATCTCGAGGAGGTGCTCAATGTCATTCCGAACCTAAACTATGCGAGCGGGGCCGCGCGCGCACGCTACTTCCAGATCCGCGGCATCGGTGAGCGCAGTCAGTTTCAGGAACCCCTCAACCCATCTGTGGGATTGCTCATCGACGGCATTGATTTCAGTGGGCTAGGAGGCATCGGCACTTTGTTCGATATCGCCCAGGTCGAGGTATTGCGCGGACCCCAGGGCACCTTGCATGGCGCCAACGCCCTCGCCGGCCTGGTGAATATCCGCAGCGCAGCGCCCGAGGCCACCGCAGGGCTGCGCCTGGAGGCCACAGTCGCCGACTACAACACCCAGGCACTGGCTGTAGTCGGCACCGGCCCGCTGGCGGGTGAACAGCTGCTGTACCGCGTGGCCGTCCAGCAATACCGCAGCGACGGCTACTACAGCAATGACTTCCTGCAGCGCGACGACACCAATGAGCGCGACGAAACGACCGTGCGTGCGCGCCTGCGCTGGCTGGCCTCGGATTCGGACACACTCGACCTGAGCCTTGTGCTGGCCGACATCGACAACGGTTATGACGCTTTCTCGCTGGATAACACGCGTCGCACGCTGTCGGATGAACCCGGTCGCGACCGGCAGGAGACCAGCGCTGGCAGCCTCAACTGGAAAGCCGCGCGCTCGTCGCTGGATATCGAGGCGCTGCTGACCGTCGCCACAACCGACACCGAGTACAGCTTCGACGAGGACTGGAGCTTTGCAGGCATCGCCCCGGAGCTGGAGTACAGCTCTTTCGACCGCTATCTGCGCGAGCGCGACAGCGTCAGCGGCCAACTGCGGTTACTGTCCAACGAGCAGTCACGCCTGTTTGACGGCCGTTCGGACTGGGTCGCCGGCCTCTATTACCTGGGCGACCGCGAGGACCTGGATCGCCAGTACACCTACCTCGACGCGCCGTTCAACAGCCGTTACGACACCGACACAGCGGCCGTGTTCGGCCAGCTGGATACCCGCCTCAGCGACAGCCTGATACTGTCCAGTGGCCTGCGCCTGGAGCAGCGCCGGACGGACTACACCGATAGCAATGGCGTTGACGAGCAGGTTGAAAAGAACCTGTGGGGCGCGCGCCTGGCGCTCGAATACCAGCCCGCTGACGGCGCGCTATGGTATGCCAGCGTTTCGCGCGGTTATCGCGGCAACGGCGTAAATGCCGTCGTTCTCGCCAGCGCGGGCACGACGGCCAACCCCGAGCAGGAGGCTCTGCTGGCTGGCCTCGGCCGTTTTGACGAAGAGACACTGCTGAACTACGAGCTCGGATACAAGGCCGAGGCACTCGACGGCAGCTTGCGGAGTCGATTGGCCCTGTTCTACATGGACCGCGATGACCAGCAGGTGAAAGGCTCCGTGCCTTTACCGCGGGAGGACGGCAGTACCGCGTTTTTCGACTACATCAACAACGCCGCCCGGGGGCACAACTACGGGCTGGAGCTCGAACTCGACTGGCTGGTGAACGCGTCGCTGGAGCTCTACGCCAACCTGGGGCTACTGGACGCCAGCTTCGATCGCTACATCAACGCCGACGGCGTCGACCTCGCGGGTCGCGAGCAAGCCCATGCGCCGAGCTACCAGGCGGCGCTGGGAGGCCGCCTCGCGCTGACCGAACAGGTTTATGCGCGCATCGATGTGGAGGCACGCGACAGTTTCTATTTCTCTGACCGTCACGACGTACGCTCGGAGGCCTACGAGCTGGTGCACCTGCGCCTGGGCTGGGCCGCCGGCAACTGGGACGTGGCGCTGTGGGCCCGCAACCTCGGCGACCGGGACTACGCCACGCGAGGCTTCGGCGCCTTCGGCAACGACCCCCGCAATGGCTATGCGGTTGAACCCTACTACCAGTTCGGTGAACCACGTCGCGTTGGTGTGAGCGCGAGCTACCAATTCTAGTGCCAGAGAGGATTCCCACCATGGACGTTACCGCAGAGCTCAGCCTGTACCCGCTACAGGAGGATTACATTCCGGTCATCCAGCGCTTTATTGAGCAACTGGCCGCGACGGGAGACAATGCCGTCGTGACCAACGCGATGAGTACGCAGATCAGCGGCGATGCCAGTGCCGTTTTCGGTATCGTGCAGGCGGCGCTGGAGGCGAGTTATCGCGACTTCGGCAAGCAGGTTCTGGTCTGCAAGTTCATCCCCGGATTGCTACCCATTCAGTCGCCATGACAAATGACCCCTGGCTCGCACAGCTGACCACAGCTGCCGCCAGCCTCTCCGGGTGGGAGCTGGCTGCCGTTCTGCTGGGCGTCGCCTACCTGCTGCTGGCAGTGAGGGAAAGCCTGTGGTGCTGGTACGCAGCCTTCGCCAGTACGGCCATTTTCCTGTGGCTGTTCTGGCAAGTCGGGCTACTGATGGAGTCAGCACTTCAAGTGTACTATCTGGCGATGGCACTCTACGGCTGGTATCAGTGGCGTGGCGGCGCCAGCACACCAGCTGCGGCGTCCCTGCAGCCATTGCCCATCGGCACATGGCCCGTGCGCCATCACCTGCTGGCTGTTGCCGCAATCCTGGTTGCCAGCGCGACCAGCGGCTTTCTCCTCGAACGCCACACGGATGCGATGTTGCCCTATGTGGATTCATTTACCACCTGGGGCAGCATTCTCACCACGTGGATGGTGGCGAGAAAACTGCTGGAGAACTGGCTGTACTGGCTGGTGATAGACAGCGTTTCCATTTACCTCTATGTGGAGCGCGGGCTGTTTCTTACCGCTGCACTGTTCGCTGTGTATCTGGTTATCGTCGTTTTCGGCTACCAACAGTGGCGCAAGCAATACCACCTGCAATGTACCAGCGGCTGACCCGGGCCCTGCAGACCTGGCGTGACTGGCAGGTCGAGGGCCTGCAAACCGCGCCACGCCCGCTGCGGCAACTGGGTTGCGGCCTGAACAATCACAGCTATCTCGTCGCCAGCGGTAGCCACCGGTTTGCGTTGCGGCTCGCGGGCAAAAAGTTGGCGGCAAACCCCGCATGGCAGTGTGCAGAATGGCAGGCGCTGGCCCTGGCCCACAGTGCCGGTCTCGCGCCCGCACCGCGCCATCTCGACACCAAAGCCGGCGTGCTCGTCTGCGACTACCTGCCCCCGGATACGAACGTTGCGGAGAACCTTGCGACAGTAGGTGCCCTGCTGCGTCGAATCCACGCGTTGCCGCAACTCACACCAGGGCCGACCCTGGCCGAACGCTGCGAGGCTGCTGCCAGCGCCGTGCGCTCTGTACAGCCTGGCACCTGGCAGCAGCTGCAAGTTCTGGCGGCACGCGTAGGACCAATGCTCACCCGGCTCGAAGACACCGGTCCGCAAGGGCTTTGTCACAACGACCTGTTGCGCGCCAACCGCGTTACCAGTGGCGGTGAGCTGTGGGCAATCGACTGGGAATATGCCGCCTCTGGCCCCGTGTGGTTCGACCTTGCCGCGGTGTGCGCGGGGGATGAGCTCGACAGTCCGGCACGCCGCGCGCTGCTGACGGGCTACCTGCGCACCGCGCCTGCGGCGCCGGACTGGCAACGCCTGAACCTGTTCGAGTGCGGCTACCGCTACCTGGAATTACTCTGGCACATCGAGACGGCGACCGACCCCGCTGCCGCGTCACTGGCGGAAAAACAGTCTCGTCTTGCCCGGTGTATAGACGCCACTGACGCCCACTGAGCGGCAGCGCGGTAGCGCTGAACGATTCAGCGCCAGGAGCAGCCTCGCATCAATCGCGGAAGTTGGTGAACTGCAGTGGAAGGTCGACGTCGCATTCACGCAGCAGCGCAATGGCCTGCTGCAGGTCGTCACGCTTCTTGCCTGTGACCCGCACCTGATCGCCCTGCACTTGTGCCTGCACCTTGAGCTTCGCTTCCTTGAGCTGCTTGACGATGGATTTGCACTGCTGACTATCGAGCCCGTTGCGCAAGGTCACGGTCTGTCGCACCACCTTGCCACTGGCAACCGCATCACCCACTTCCATGGCTTGCGGGTCGATGTCGCACTTGATCAACGCACTGCGCAACATGTCCTCCATCTGAGCCAGCTGGAATTCCACCTCCGCATGCAGCGCGACAGTGTGCCCGTCGCGTTCGAAACCGGCATCGATACCCTTGAAGTCGAAGCGGTTGGCAACAATGCGCGAGGCTTGATCCACGGCGTTGGTCAACTGGTGCAGGTCGACTTCCGATACAACGTCGAAAGATGGCATAGTGCATTTCCCCAATTCAGGCGATGAGACAGGACCAACATGGTAATCGGCCGGCACCGCATTGCAATCCCTGCACACAGCTAATATGCACGAGCGCCACTGGCATATCCTTGGCGCCGGCGCAATCGGTAGCCTGTTCGCCTGCCTGTTTCAGGACGCCGGCATTCGCTGTTCCCTGCTGCTGCGAGAGGGGCATGCGGCACCACACAACGGCACCCGGCAAATACGCCTGCACGAAGGCGAGCACAGTCGCGCCCACATAGTCGAGGCAGGCCCTGCCGCAGGCCCCGAGCCCATTCATTATCTGCTGGTGTGCACCAAGGCCTACGACCTGCTTGCGGCGCTCACCAGCGTGCAGCCGCGCCTGGCCAAGGGTGCCGTTGTTCTGCTGCTCGCCAACGGCCTCGGATACCAGCAGCGCATCAGCGAGCAGTGGCCGCAGCTTACCGTGTTCAGCGGCAGCACCACCGAGGGAGCGTTCCGCGAAGGCGGCGACCGCGTACGTCGCGCCGGGCGGGGAACCACCTGGCTTGGCAGCCGATGCCTGATGCGCCCACCCGCGTGGTTCAGCGACTGGCAGGCACTGGACGCAGATTGCCGCTGGGCAGCAAACATCGACACCATCCTGTGGCGCAAGTTTGCCATCAATTGCGCAATCAACCCGCTCACAGCGCTGCATCGCTGCCGCAACGGGCTGCTCGCGGACGACAGCACACTCACCGATCAGGTGCAGAACCTGTGCCTGGAGATTGCCGCCGTTGGCGAGGCGGCGGGGCAGCACGAAGCCGTGTCCAACCTGTATCCGTCGGTGATGGAGGTGGTGGCCGCCACCGCACACAACCGCTCCTCCATGCTTCAGGATGTCCTCGCCGGACGCCGCACAGAGATCGACTATCTCACCGCCTTCCTCGTGGCAACGGCAGACAGGTTGGGCCTTGCCGTACCGCATAACAGCGCCGTACTCGCCGCCCTGCGCACAGCGAGTACGGCTATGCCGCAGCCCGACTGAATCAGGGGTCCGCCGCGAACAGCTCCGCTACGGTCCTGCCAGTCAGCTCCTGCCAGCGATGTGCGGGCGACCCCTGCGGCACCAGCGCCTGCCGGTAGCGGTACGCCCCGCCACGTTCCCGCTCCAGGCCCAGCACGCACAGCGCCGGAGAACAGTGCAGCGAGATCTGCAGCGTTTCCTCGGGCGGTCGCCGCGTATGATCAAGTGTGCGGGGATAGAACGGCGCCGACTCTCCCTGGAACAGCAGCCCCGGCCTCACCGCCAGCATTTGTTCGCGCAGGGTCAAAAGCAGGCCCTCAACACCATCACTGCCGGACAGGGCCGCGTGCCCGGGCTCCAGCACAACCAGCGGCCGCGGCACGGCAAGCCGCTGATCCCGGGGCCAGAGCGCAAACAGCGCAACCGTGAGCGCACAGGCCACTGTAGTGGCCGCCGTGAGCCAGTGCCGCCGCCGCCAATACCGGCCAAAACCAAATAGCACCCACTCCCCCGGCCGCGGCGGCATGCGCGAGCGCGCCTGTCGGCTGAGGCTGCGGGGAATCTGCAACGGCAGATCGTCACTGGCCTCCTGGCGAAAATACGGCTCGGCTTCATCGCGCAACGGCGAGCGCAACTGCCGTGGTTGTGCCGACGCCATCGCCTGTAGTTGACGTCGCACCGCGTGCGTATTCGAGGGCCGGTCTTCAGGATTCGCCGCCAACAGGCTTGCGACCAGCGACGCCATGCCGCTGGGCACTGAGGAGCCATCCGGCAGCGCCGCCGGCAAAGGAGGCGCAGCTCCGTGCACCAGGGCATCGGCATCCAGACCGCGACGCCCCTGAAAGGGATGGCGGCCCGCTACCAGGCGATAGAGCAGGCAACCCAGGGCAAACAGATCCGAGCGAACATCCTGCGGCTTGCCCAACAATTGCTCGGGCGAAATACAGGAGAGGCTGCCACGCACCGTAGCGACAGAGCCCTGCTCCGCTGCGAGACCAAAATCGGTCAGCTTGACACGCCCTTCCGCCGTGACCAGCACGTTCCCCGGTTTGATGTCCCCGTGCACGATACCGCGCTGGCGACCCGCAGCAATCGCCGCTGCCACGTCACTGGCCACAATCAGAATACTGGCAAGGGAGAGCTCCCGCTCAGCGAGCAACTCCTCCAGGTCGCACCCGGGCACGTATTCCATAATCATGGCCAGATGCGTATCGCCAACGATCACGTCGTGCATCTTGACCACACGCGAGCTGTCCAAAGCGGCGACGGCCTGAGCCTCGCGCAGGACTTTGCGGCTGCGCGCCGGCTCGGCTGGCAGCGCGTGTATCTTTGCGACGATGCGTCGACCCAGGCGTTCATCAACACCCAGGAACACCGAACCCTGACCACCGCGCCGGATAAGCCGGAGGATGCGGTAAGGCCCGATGCGATCAGCGCCCCTCAATCTGCGCTATCCATCCCGGCCCGCGCCACGGTACGGTGCGCCAGTCGGCTGCGCAGTGCGATCGCCGACACACGCAAGGCCCCTGCAGCGGCGGTGACATCCTGCCCGGCGCGCGCAAGCGCCTCGTCCAGTTCCACGTCGGGCACCTGCGCGGCCAACCGCAAACCCAACGAAGGCAACCGCCGGTACAAGGCCTGCCGACTCATACCCGCGCGCCGCGCTGCAGCGCTCACCTCATAGCGCTCCTGTTTGAGCAGGGCGCGCAGGGCTTCGTCACCGAGTTCTACCGGGGCTGAGGCTGGCTCCTCCGCCGGGGTATCAGCCACGCCCTCCGCCACCTCCTGCCACACCAGCGCCGGGGGCAGGCCATCCTCTGCATGCAGAACAAGCTGACGTGCGCAATTGCTCAATTCGCGCACATTGCCGGGCCACGCGTGGCGCTGGCAGTGGTAAAACAGCTCGGCCCAGCGGGCAATGCGCAGCGGGTCCTCCGATGCTGTGGGCAACATGGATATTGAGCCGGTTTCCGCGCAGGCCCGCTGCAGAAACAGGCAGAGCAATTCACCGATGTCTTCAGGGTGCTCCCGCAGCGAGGCAACGCGGATTTCCGCACTACCCAGCCGGTGTCGCAGGGCGCTGCGAAAGCGGCTGTCGGGCGCGTCCAGGGCGGCATCCGTCGCCGAGATAATTCGCACGTCCACTTTGCGCAGCGGCCCGCCCACGGGTTGTACCTCGCGTTCCTGCAGGGCGCGCAAGAGCTGCGGTTGCACCTCTTCCGGTGTATCTCCCACTTCATCCAGAAACAGGCTGCCACCCTCTGCCTGCTGAAAATAACCCACACTGTTGCGCTCTGCACCGGTGAACGCACCCCGGGCGCTACCAAAGAGCACAGCAGCCGCTACACCCGCAGGAATCGCGGCCATATTCACCGGCACCAACGGACCGACTGCGCGCTCACTCTGCGCGTGCAGGGCGCGCGCTACCAGCTCCTTGCCGCTGCCGGTTTCACCGCGAATAAGCACGTCCAGGCCGCAGGTGGCAACCCGCGCGATGTCGCGACGCAAGCCCTGCATATAATCGCTGCTGCCACACAGCTCGTCGTCTGTGTTGGCGGCCGACGCCGCGGGCGATGATGATACGCCAGCGGCAGCCGGCAGCTCGCGCAATAGCAGGACGACGCTGTGAGCAAGTTGCAGCACAATACCCCGGCGCAGGTCAGCGGCGGCAAACTCACGTGCCTCCTGCGCCCACTCCCCGTTGAAGCGGCAACGGCAGGCACCGGGCAGGGGCGTGAGGGTGACACCCTCTCTGTGAAACTGGAGACGCAGCGCCTGTCGGCTGATGTAGGGGTCGGCGAGGGGGGCGCCACTGGCGCTGCCTGAGCGGGTAAACGCGGGAGACTGCCGCCCCAGGACCACAGCCTTGCGGCTCATCCCCTGAAACAGTACGCGCTCGCCTATGCGCGCAACATCGGGATGGAATACCAGCGTCAACGCACGCACCCGACGCGCCGGACTGGGGGTAAGCTGCGCAAATACTGAGGGTAACGTGGTGTCAGCGCGAATATCTTCCGGCATAGGCAGACCTGGCGTTCTGTGCACTCCGCTGGGTTCAACCGGAATTCTAGCAGCTGCTGCGTCTGTTTGCGCCTGTGCGGTCACATCTGATGTATCGCGCCAGCCGACTGGCAGGCGTCAGCCGGCAATGGCCACCAGTGCGATAGCCAGCACCCAAACCACAGCGCTGCGCGCAAGCAGCGCACCCAGTGCCCGCGCTTCATCGGCCGCCGTTCCCGCATCAAAACCCTCAGCCCCGGTCTGCGCCGCCGCTGCGCCGACCGCGCCGAGCATTGCACTGGCGTCACGCGAGGAATCCATCAACGCATCGCGCATCGCGTCACGGCTCTGCATAAAGTTGCCGACCAATGCGAAGGTCAGCCCCAGCAGCCGCGCAGGCACCCAGTCGACCACAAACAGCACACGCGTAGCACCCGGCCCGGCGGCGTGCTGCGCATACAATTGCAGCAGGCGGTAGGCAAAGGCCCAGGCGGGCCCCAGCACAATGAACAGCAACACCACAGTAAACCAGCGCTGGTAACCCTCGTACAACAGTCGGCCCTGCAGCTGCGCGTAGGCGTCATCGATTTCCCCTGGGCCGGAGGCCAGTGCCAGGTCATCTGCCCCCAGAGCATCACAGAGATAGAGCCAACCCGTTTCCACGTTTCCGCGTTCACAGTGGCCACAGTACTGTGCCACCAGCGCCTGAAAGTCACCGCGACCAAAGCTGAACAGCAACACCAGGGCCGCGAGCAGTATCCAGGGCAAGCCGAACAGCAGCGGTGCCAGCGCGGCCAGCAACAGGCTCAAAAGCAGCGCGGGCAACAACACCACCAGCACCAGCTGTACCGCATCCAACAACCCATGCGCTGCAATTCGCTCGCGGTAATGTTGCCACCAGCGATCGCGATGCAGCCAGGGCTCGGCGCCGCCAAATTGGCGCAGCGCCAGCGCAAGGATCAGGGCGAGAAAGGTCATGCGGTATCTCCTGCGGATGCCAGGCTGGCGCGGTAGCGCGCCCAGTTGAAAGCGGGGCCGGGGTCCGTCTTTCGCCCCGGCGCAATGTCGGCATGGCCGGCCAGGTGATCGTGACACAAGCCGGGATAATAGGCGATCAGTGCATCGGTGAGGGACGTGAGCGTTGCATATTGCGCGTCGGTGTAGGGCACCTCGTCGGCCCCTTCCAGCTCGACGCCGATGCTGAAGTCATTGCAGTTCTCGCGCTCACGCCAGCAGGACAGGCCGGCGTGCCAGGCGCGCAAATCGGTGGCGACAAATTGCACCAGCTCGCCACAGCGGCGAATGAGGAAGTGCGCGGAAACCTCAAGCCCGCAGATCTCGGCGTAGAAAGGGTGCGCAGTCCAATCCAGGCAGTTGGTAAATAGCTGCTCAATAGCGTCGCCGCCGAAGCAGCCCGGCGGCAGGGAAATATTGTGGATCACCAGCAGGTCGACAACCGTGCCAGGCGGGCGCGGCCCGCAGTTCGGCGAGGGCACTGCGCGCGCCTGTTGGACCCAACCCTTATCGAGCGTATAGCGCATGCGAACCCCACGGCGTAAGCGCCCATCATAATGCAGCCCCCGCGGGGGCTCAACGCACCGCCCGCGGGCTGCTACAATTGCGCCCTGTTCTCACCCGCTCAATCATCATGGACGCACACCCTATGCCCGCGCTCACCGACAACGATATACACGACAACGTGCGCGCCGCGCTGGCGGAGGACGTGGGCGGTGGCGATATCACGGCGGCACTGATTCCCGCCGCTGCGGTGGCGACGGCGCGCGTCATCACCCGTGAGGACGGCGTGCTTTGCGGACGCGCCTGGGTCGACGCCGTGTTCGCCGCAGTGGACCCCGACCTGCAACCGGAGTGGTCCAGCGCAGATGGGGAGCTGATTACCGCTGGCAGCACACTTTTCACGGTGCGCGGACCCGCACGCGCGCTGCTCACCGCGGAGCGCAGCGCGCTGAATTTCCTGCAGCTGTTATCCGGTACCGCGACCCGCTGCCACCACTATGCCACGTTGGTTACCGGCACCGGCGTGCGCCTGCTGGATACCCGCAAAACCATTCCCGGACTGCGCAAGGCACAGAAGTACGCCGTGCGCTGCGGCGGTTGCCACAATCACCGCATCGGCCTGTACGATGCCTTTCTGATCAAGGAAAACCACATCAACGCCTGCGGGGGTATCGCCGCTGCCGTGCGCGAAGCGCACAAGGTGGCTCCGGGCAAGCCCGTGGAAGTGGAAGTGGAAACCATGGCCGAACTGGAGCAGGCCCTCGGGGCGGGCGCAGACCGGGTCATGCTCGATAATTTCACACTGCAGGCCATGCGCGATGCGGTGGCGCTGGTGGCCAAACGCCTGGAACTGGAGGCGTCTGGCAACATCACCGAAACCACGTTGCGCAGTGTCGCGGAAACAGGTGTCGACTTTATCTCCATTGGGGCACTTACCAAGGACACCCGGGCCCTGGACCTCTCCATGCGCCTGCTGGACTGATGTGGGCGTTTTTGCCGCCTAGATGAGCGGCACAGCGCTGATCACGATGCCGTTGTTGTCGGCGTAGACATAGTCCCCCGGCGCGATACGTGCGCCGCCGAACTGCAGCGTGATATCGCGCTGCCCTTCTCCCCGCTTCTCGGTTTTTAGTGGCGTCGCGCCGAGGGCCTTGACGCCCAGCGGGGTTGCGGCGATCTCGTCCACATCGCGCACGGCGCCATTGATCACCAGGCCGCTCCAGCCGTTACGTGCCGCCTCTTCCGCCAACATGTCGCCCAACAGCGCGCGACGCAGGGAGCCGCCGCCGTCCACGACCAGCACCCGCGCTGCACCGGGCTCGGCAACGGCCTGCTTCACCAGGGAGTTGTCCTCGTGGCACTTGATCGTGACCGCCCGTCCGGCAAAGCATGGATGAGCGCCAAAATCGCGGAACTGCAATTCAATCACCAACGCCTCGGGGGCGGCATCAGTCAGGTCCGGCGTGGAAAAAAGCGGCATATTGCCTCCTAGAGCCAGTCGACAGGATAGCTGGCAAGCGCTTCGGGTCCCGCGGCGATGGCGCTGGCGTGCGCCCGACAACGGGGTAACACCTGGTCAGCGTAGAAGCGTGCGGTGGCGATCTTGCGCTCGTAGAAGGGGTTATCCGAACCGTCGGCCAGTCGCGCCTGCGCCACCAGGGCGGAGCGCGCCAAATGCCAACCGCCAAACAGATAGCCGCACTGCATCAGGTAATCGAAAGACGCGCCCAGCGCCTGCTCCGGTGCCGCTTCCAGTGCAGCAACAAGCTGCCCCGTAGTTTCCTCCGCGCCCGCGAGGGCTGCTGCCAGAGCGTCTGCAATAGCCGCCGGGGCCGGTTGTTCCGTCGCACGCAAGGCATCCACCGTCGCCGCAACGTCGGCCAGCGCATCGCGCATGGCACCGCCCTGATCGCGCCCCAGCTTACGGGACACCAGGTCCGCCGCCTGAATGCCGTTCGTGCCCTCGTAGATCGAGGTAATGCGCACATCACGCAGGAACTGCGCCGCGCCCGTTTCTTCTATATACCCCATGCCGCCGTGCACCTGCACGCCGAGTGAGGTCAGCTCCTGACCGACCTCGGTCATCCACCCCTTGATCACCGGAATCATCAGGTCAATGCGAAACTGGTGCCGGGCGCGTTCGGTTTCCGCGCCACGGTGCGCCAGGTCCATGGTGACCGCTTCGGTATACACCAGCGCACGCATCGCCTCGATCAGCGCGCGCATCGTGAGCAGCATGCGCCGCACATCCGGGTGCTCAATAATCGCGACGCCGCCCTGCACGCGCTCACGCGCGTAGGCCACCGCCTTCTGGTAGGCGCCCTCCGCGGCGCCCAACCCCTGCACACCCACCTTGAGGCGCGCTTCATTCATCATGGTGAACATGCAGGCAAGGCCGCGATTCTCTTCGCCCACCAGGTAGCCCAGGGCGCCTTCATTGTCGCCAAACGCCATCACACAGGTGGGGCTGCCATGAATGCCCAGTTTGTGCTCGGTGGACACCGGGTAGACGTCGTTGCGCTCACCCAGGCTGCCATCGTCGTTAACGAGAAACTTCGGCACCAGAAACAGGGAGATACCGCGGCTGCCTTCGGGCGCATCAGGCAATTTCGCCAGCACCAGGTGGATGATGTTGTCCGTCGCGTCGTGGTCACCCCAGGTAATGTAGATTTTCTGTCCGTGAATGCGGTAGTGGTCTCCTTCGGGAACGGCACGGGTTTTCATCACCCCGAGATCGGAGCCGGCGCCGGATTCCGTAAGGTTCATGGTGCCGGCCCATTCCCCGGAGTGCATCTTCGGCAGGTAGCGCTGCTTCAAGGCCTCGCTGGCATGGGCGTGGATCGCCAGCGCCGCACCCGAGCTCAGCATGGGTGCCAGGCCGAAGGCGAGGTTGGCACTGTTCCACATCTCGCAGGCGGCTGTAGCATAGAGCTCCGGCAAACCCTGACCACCGTAGGCGGGATCCGAGGAAATGCCCATCCAGCCGCCAGCGCCCAGCTGTTGCAATGCCTCGCCGTATCCGGGGCTCAGGGTAATCGCACCATCGGCGCAGGTTGCCGGGTGCTCGTCCCCCACCCGGCGCAGCGGTGCCAGCACATCGCCGGCCAGCCGCGCCCCTTCATCGAGCAGTGCAGTACTCAGCTCCGCCCCTACCCCAAGGTCCTCGAAGGCGGGCAATGCGCCGAGGACCTGCCCCACATCCAGTAACTCATCAATCAAAAACGTCATGTCCTCAATCGGGGCGCGGTAGCTGCTCATGGCAATGCATTCCTTATGGGTGAGGTAACGGGAATGGCAAAGTATAGCGCCTGAGCGCCCGTGTCACGGACAGCGCAACAATGCCACTTGGCAATTCTAGCGAAGGGCCTATAATTTTCACAATCTATCATCTGCATCCCCGCCATTCTCAAGATGAATACACTATGTCCACCAAACTGAACCGCATCGACCTCAACCTGCTTGTCTACCTGGATGCCCTGCTGCGTGAGCGCAACGTGACCCAGGCCGCGCACCAGCTGAACCTGTCGCAACCCGCCATGAGTAACGGCCTGCGCCGGCTGCGGGACCTGTTCGACGACCCGCTGCTGGTGCGCACCTCTGACGGCATGACACCCACAGAGCGCGCGCTCGAGCTCGAGCCCCAGGTCCGCGAAGTACTGATGAACATCGAACAGGCCGTGCAGCCGCGCTCGGCGTTCGCGCCCGAACAGGCGCAACGCGTTTTCCGCATCATGGCCAGTGACTACGCGGAGTCCACCCTGCTGCCGGCGGTACTGGGCAAGCTGCGGGTGCAGGCGCCGGGCCTGACGCTGGATATCATGACGCCTTCCGACGTGAGCTTCCTCGACGTGGAACGCGGCAAGGTGGACATGGTGATCAACCGCTTCGACTCGATGCCCCAATCCTTCCACCAGATTCACCTCTGGAACGACAGCTTCTCCTGCCTGCTAAGCCCGGAAAACCCGGTGCTGGAGGACTTCACCCTGGAAAACTACCTGCAGGCGAAGCACATCTGGGTCAGTAAAACCGGCATGGGCGTCGGGGTGGGCGTGGACCCCGATGATGTGCAGCGCCTCGGCTGGGTAGACAGTGCGCTGGCACGGCTGGGCAAGAAGCGCCAGATCCGGGTGTTTACCCGCCATTACCAGGCCGCCATGACGCTGGCGGAACAGAACGACCTGATCGTGACCCTGCCGACACGCGCCGCACGCCTGAAACGCAACAACCCGCGCGTGGTGCTACGCGATCCGCCCCTGGACATCCCGCCGCTGGAATTGAAGATGGCCTGGAGCCCGCTGTTGCAGCACAATCCCGCCAACCGCTGGCTGCGTAAACTGATTGCCGACACGGCACGCGAAATGGACAACCAGCCACCGCTGCCGTAAGCGCAGACACCGTTATTCAATATGCGAATGACCGCGATAAAAACGATAAATTGGATAAATTATCACCTCAGGCCGTAGACTAGCCCTTTTCCGGTGGGCGCAGAGCGCGCCCCACAGCCAGAGGAATGAACCCCCATGAGCGAGCGCATCATCGAAGGCGGCCTGCATGTTGCAACGGCCTTGCACAACCTCCTGGAACAGGACATCGCACCCGGTACCGGGGTGAGCCCCACACAGTTCTGGCAAGGGCTGAATGCTATCGTGCGCGACTTCGCGCCCCGCAACCGCTCACTGCTGGCCACCCGCGCCGCCATGCAGGAGGAGATCGACAACTGGCACCGGGCCCACCCGGGTGCCGACTACGACCGGGCTCAGTACAAGGCATTCCTCGAAGACATTGGCTACCTGCTGCCCGAACCGGCAGACTTCACAATCACCACCGAGAATGTCGACCCCGAGGTCGCCACACTCGCCGGGCCACAGCTGGTGGTGCCGGTCATGAATGCGCGCTACGCATTGAATGCCGCCAATGCACGCTGGGGCAGCCTCTACGATGCACTCTATGGCACCGATGTGATCCCCGAGACCGGCGGAGCCGAACGCGCCGGCGGCTATAACCCCGTGCGCGGCGAGCGCGTTATTGCCTGGGCGCGGCAATTCCTCAACGCCCACTGCCCGCTGTCAACCGGGGACCACAGCCAGGCCACTGCCTACACCGTGGTCAACGGCGCACTGCAGGTGGTACTGAGCGGCGGCCAGATCAGCTCGCTGGCCACGCCGGCACAGTTTCGCGGCTACCGCGGCGAAGGCAACGCACCGACCAGCGTGCTGCTGCAGCACAATGGCTTGCACATCGAGATCCTGATCGACCCCCTCAGTGATATCGGTGCTACCGACCCGGCCGGCGTCAAGGACCTGGTGCTGGAGGCGGCACTGACCACCATTCAGGACTGCGAAGACTCCATCGCCGCCGTGGATGCCGCCGACAAGGTGGTGGTCTACCGGAATTGGCTGGGGCTGATGCGTGGCGACCTGGAGGATTCCTTCCGCAAGGGCGAGGAGACGCTGACCCGTCGCCTGAACCCGGACCGTGTATTCACCGCGGCCGATGGCAACGAGCTGGTACTGCCAGGCCGCAGCCTGATGTTTGTGCGCAACGTGGGCCACCTGATGACCAACGATGCGATCACCGACGACGATGGGCGCGAAATCCCCGAAGGCATCCTGGACGGCATGTTCACCGCCATGATCGCCCTGCACGACCTGCGCGGCGAGGGGCCCCTGCATAACTCCCGCAAAGGCAGCATTTACATCGTCAAACCGAAAATGCACGGCCCGGATGAAGTCGATTTTACCTGCGCGCTGTTCGACCGCATCGAGGACGCGCTGGGCCTGCCGCGGAACACGATCAAGCTCGGCATCATGGACGAGGAACGCCGCACCACGGTCAACCTGAAAGCCTGCATTGAGCGCGCCAAAGCGCGTCTGGTGTTCATCAACACCGGCTTTCTGGACCGCACCGGGGACGAAATCCACACCAGCATGGAAGCCGGCGCCATGACGCCCAAGGGCGCAATGAAACAGGAACCCTGGATCAACGCCTACGAAGACTGGAACGTGGATACGGGGCTGGCCTGCGGGCTGCTTGGTAAAGCGCAGATCGGCAAGGGCATGTGGGCCATGCCAGACCTCATGGCGGACATGCTGCAGGCGAAAGTAGCGCATCCCAGGGCGGGTGCGAGCACGGCCTGGGTGCCTTCACCCACCGCTGCCACCCTGCACGCCACGCACTACCACGACATCAACGTGGCCGCGCGCCAGCAGGAACTGCAGGCGCGGCCACGCGCCTCGCTGGACGATATCCTGACCATTCCGCTGAAGGGCGCTGCTGGCCTGAGCGCTGACGACATCCAGCGCGAACTGGACAACAACGCCCAGGGCATTCTCGGTTACGTGGTGCGCTGGATTGATCAGGGGGTGGGCTGCTCCAAGGTCCCGGACATCCACGACGTGGGGCTGATGGAAGACCGCGCCACCCTGCGCATCTCCAGTCAGCACATTGCCAACTGGTTACGCCATGGCGTGTGCAGTGAGGCGCAGGTACTGGAAACCCTGCAGCGCATGGCGGCTGTGGTTGACCAGCAAAACGCGGGAGACCCGGCCTACCGCAACATGGCACCGGGTTTCGACAACAGCATCGCCTTCCAGGCCGCACTGGAGTTGGTGCTGCAGGGCTGTGAGCAGCCCAGCGGCTACACCGAGCCCGTGCTGCACGCACGGCGCCGTGAGGCCAAAGCAAAATACGGCGGCTGAGGGAAGCGGCCCCGCCAACGCGGGGCCAGATCACACCAGATTGCGCAGTGCCTGCATTGGCTCCATGAACGGGAGCCCCAGGGCCTCTGCCACTGCCGCATGGGTGACCTGCCCGGCATGCACATTGAGGCCGTTGCGCAGGTGCTCATCCTGTTCCAGTGCCGCGAACACACCGTGCCGGGCCAGCTTCACCGCATAGGGCAGCGTGGCATTCGTTAATGCCATGGTGGAGGTTCTGGCCACACCGCCAGGCATGTTCGCCACACAGTAGTGGACCACGCCGTCCACCACATAGGTCGGGTCCTGATGCGTGGTCGCGCGGCTGGTTTCGAAACAGCCACCCTGATCAATGGCCACATCCACCATCACCGCGCCCTTCTTCATTCTCGCCACCAGGTCACGACTGATCAGCTTGGGCGCTGAAGCGCCCGGGATGAGCACCGCCCCCACCACCAGATCCGCCTGCAGCGCATAGCGCTCCAGGGCCTCCTTGGTGGAGTAGACCGTTTTCAAGCGGCCGCCAAACAGCATGTCCAGTTCTTTCAGGCGGTTGAGGTCGCGATCCAGCAGCGTGACATCCGCGCCCATGCCCATGGCCATGCGCGCGGCGTTGATGCCTACTACGCCCCCACCGATCACCATGACCTGCGCAGGCTCCACCCCCGGCACGCCGCCCAGCAATACGCCATTGCCGCCCTGGGCCTTTTCCAGATTGTGCGCACCGGCCTGAATGGCCATGCGACCCGCGACTTCGCTCATGGGCGCCAGCAGCGGCAGGCCACGGCTGGCGGAGGTAACGGTTTCATAGGCGAGGCAGGTGGCGCCGGAGGCCAGCAGCGCCTTGGCCTGCTCCGGGTCAGGCGCGAGGTGCAGGTAGGTAAACAACAACTGGCCGGGGCGCAGCATGCGGCATTCAACCGGCTGAGGCTCCTTGACCTTGATGATCATCTCCGCCTCCGCGAAGAGTGTTTCCGCGTTGGCGACGATATCGGCACCGGCCTCCCGATACTGGGCATCGTCAAAGCCGATCGACTCGCCGCCATCGCGCTGCACCAGCACGCTGTGGCCATCGTGCACCAGCTCTCCCACGCCGGCCGGCGTGAGACCGATGCGATACTCGTGATTCTTGATTTCCTTGGGTACGCCAATCAGCATGTGCCCACTCCCCAGAAGCAGATTCAACTACCCGGCATGCTAGACGGGCTGGTTGCGTTGTTGCAAATATGCCTGCATCGAAACCCGAAAGAGCAGCGACACTCAATCCAGGTCGTGATCGATGTCCTTGTACTGCAGGTTGGTCAGCTGCTCGGCGATCAAACCGATGAAAAACACCACCAGCCCCGCCAGCAGCAGCAGAGAGCTCATGTTGCTGAAACGCAACAGCCCGCTGCCGAACGCGCCCAGCAGATAGTTCGCCAGCCCCAGGCCCGCCAGCAGCACTGACAGCGGAAAGTACACCTTGAGTGGGGAGTACAACGTGCCGATCTTGAAGATAATCAGGAAAAAACGCACCCCGTCCCGCAGTGGGCTGATGTGGCTCTTGCCCACCCGCTGCTCCACCGAGATGGGGACAAAGCCTACCGAATAACCCGCGCGGAAGAAGGCCATGGTCGACGTGGTGGGGTAACTGAAGCCGTTGGGCAGCAGATAGAGAAAGCTCAGGAACTTGCGCCGGTTCACCGCACGGAACCCCGAGGTGAGGTCGTCAATGCGCCGATTTACCATCCAGCTGGCCAGGCGATTGTACAGCGTGTTGGCACTCCAGCGCGCCATGCTCGCTTGAGACGACCGCCCCGAGCGGGCACCCACGACCATGTCGTAGCCCTGCGCCACGGGCGTGAGCAGGCTGGCGATGTCCGCCGGGTCGTGCTGACCATCGCCGTCCATGAACACCAGCACGTCGCCTGTTGCGGCGCGCGCGCCGGATTTGATCGCAGCCCCGTTGCCCTTGGGGTAGGGGTGCGAAACCACGGTTGCACCGGCACCGCGGGCCACCGCTGCGGTGTCGTCCTCGGAGCCATCGTTGACGACAATCAGCTCGGCATCGGGGTAGAGGGTGCGGAGGCGTGGCAGAAGAGGCGCGAGCCCGAGTTGCTCATTCCTGGCGGGTATTACAATGGAAATTCGCAACTAGTCAGTCTCCAGGTAAAGCGCGAGTGTCTCTTGGTCTACAACAGACAATGCTCCAGCGTCCTGCAGCGTCAACAACCGCTGCTTGAGGTCGTCAGCCTCTTCTACTTTACCCAATGCAGTACTGAAATGCAGCTGCATTAAGAGCCCTCTCGTTGCCTGAGGCGACTCGGCGAGAAATCGTGCCGTGTATTCATAGGCATTGGCATAGCGGCCCAGCGCGTTTTCCAGCACCGCGAGCAAGGCGTAGATATTCCCCGAAGCGGTCGCTTCTGCCTGGGGCCGCAAATATACCGCTGCAAATGTGTCTGCCAGCGCAGAACGATCCAGGTGCCGACACTCGTCGTTTTGCAACATCTTCACCAGGGTATGCAACGTGGGCACGGAGCTCAGCGGTCGCTCGGCCACGAGTGCCTGCCGATTCGGCGCCTGTGTTGCCGCCAGCGGTTGGTCGGCAATACAACTGAGCGCAAGATTGCGCATGTAGTGGTCGCCTGCCCGTTCTCGTGTGTGCTCGTGCGCACGAGCGGAGTATTCAAGTGCACGCTCAAGGCTGCCCACTCTTGCATACATCACCGCCATATCGGCATTGGCACGAAAAGAAGTGGGGTGTGCATTGATCTGATTGAAACGCAGCAGGTAACTGTTTGACCAGATCTCCACTTGGGAGCTGGTATTGAAACTCAACACAACCAGACCGAGCGCAAGATACGCCATGACCGGCGCTGCCACCCTGCGCCACCGCTGCTGAAGCTCGGCGAGCAAAAGTGCCGCCAGCAGGAAAACCGCGATCCCCGGAAAATAGTTGCGGTGTTCAAAATACAGCTCCAGCGGCAGCACGGTCGACTCGACGCTGTGCCCCACCAGATAAAAGAGCATGCAGAAGGTCACGCGGCGCCCCAGCACGAAGCCGGACGACACTGCAGCTGCAACCAGAACCCCACCCCAGGCAAGCAGCGCATGGAGCGTTGCGACGGGGTTCGTCAATGAATGAGATAGCAGCACGTCGTCGTGATAAAGCCCCATGCGCGCTGTCTGCGGCCACATCAACTGGCCGAGGTAATCCCATAGAATTCTGCCTTGCGTCAGCAACCGCTCCTCAAGCGTGAATTCACGCAAGCTGTAGTGCGCCAGAAAGCGCTCCGGAACCACAAGGAACACAGAAACAACCAACAACGTCCCCAGCGCCAGAAGACCAAGCGCGATGGCAAGCAATCGGCGATCGACGACCCCTGCCCGCCGACAACCAAACCAGAGCAGCTCGAGAAGCAGCAACACAGGCAGCACCACAATGCCGTTTTCCTTGGCGAATACCGCCAGCGCTGCGCAAACGGCAACAGTCAACAACCGCCAGATGCCAGACTGCCCGCGAACGTAAGCCGCTCGCCAGTGCAGATAGGCGATCAAGGTCAGCAGCATGAAGGTGCACGCCAGCATGGCCATGCGTTGCACGGCATAGAGCACCGTGCTCACCCAGAGCGGGGACACCAGCCACAGACCTGCAGCCAGCAGTGCGACCGCCAGACCGCGCGAATACCCGGAGCCACGCAGCAGCAAAAGAATGAACCACGCAAGCAACACGCCATTGATCACATGCAGGGCAATGTTGATCGCTTTGCTCCAGCGCAAATCCGCACCCAGCAGCGCCCGCTCGACGACGAAGGTGGCCATTGTCACAGGCCGGCCCAGCGGCCCTGAGCCGTCACCCAGCACCTGCTCTACGAGCTGCCGTGAATCCACGTCCGTTTCCAGCAAGGTGACGCTGGTCCGGTCATCGAGCAATGCCGGACCGTGAATGCCCGGAGCATACAGCCATGCCGTGGCAGCCAGCAGCAAGCCGAACGCGGCAATCAC